>TARA_R110002072_G_scaffold25443_6_pt1 | contig 239324 bp, 193 predicted proteins | sample TARA_R110002072 | Tara Oceans TARA_R110002072 (sample SAMEA4397118) | marine metagenome | biome: Polar Biome; feature: [SRF] surface water layer (ENVO:00010504); material: water (ENVO:00002006), including particulate matter (ENVO:01000060) such as... | depth 5 m | reverse complement strand
CCAAACCGCGCCGGCGGCGGATTGGCGGGACTGAGTTGGGTCCAATTCGTGCCGTCCCAGGCCCAAGTGTCGTTGAATGTGTTGCCGTTCGACAAACGCCCTCCGAACAAGATGACCCGCATGCCGACAGGGTCGTATGCCATTCCGGCAAAGGCACGGGCCGGCGGGCTGATCGCCGGGGTGACGTCCGTCCAGGTCGCGCCATCCCAAACCCAGGTGTCGCCAAACACCGGCCCGCTGCCGACAACTTGGCCTCCGAACAACACACATCGTTGGGTCGCGCCGTTGTAGGCCATGGCCGCATAGCCACGCTCAGGCGGACTCAGGACCGGGGTTACCTCATGCCAGGTAACGGTTTGGGCGGCTAGCGGGGCGAGAAGCAAGCAGACGGCTAGAGCTTTGAAACGGAGCATTGGGTGTCCAAGGACCAAGCATAGCGAACGCGTCACGCGTATCGCAGAATTCACAGCGCCGGCTCGTTGCTCGGAACCTGCGCCGGCGCAATCAGTTTCGCCACAGCTTTGGCCGACCGAATAGGTATCCCTGGGCGAGGGATACGTTCAGGTCGGCGAGGATCAAGCTGTCGGATTCTCGCTCAACGCCCTCGGCGATGACATGTGCGTCCAACGACTGCCCGACCCGAACCAAGCGCTCAAGACTGCGTCGCAAACCGCGATCAGAACTGATGCCATGAACATAGTGGCGGTCGATCTTGACCACGTTGGGCTCGAGTCGAATCAGAGCCTCAAGCGAACTGCGGCCGAAACCAACGTCGTCGATCGCGACTCGGCAACCGGTTGCTTCTCGCAACTGCTTCACTCGCGGAACCAGCTCGGCGGGTTCGCCGACGAGCATCGCCTCATTGAGTTCGATGCACAGACGGTCGCGCAACTGGGTGCGACGCACGAGATCGACGGCCTTCTCCGAGCTTTCGCCGAGCAACGTCGCCGGCATCAGGTTGACGTGGGCGAACTTCTCTCCGGGCACGCATGCGGCAGCAGCCAGACAGGTCTCCAGGCACGCGAAGTCGAGTTCGTCGAGTTGATTGCGGGCCCGGAAGGCGCGGAACAACTGCTCAGGGTTTTGCATCACGCCGAGCGGGCCGCGAATCAAGAACTCGTAGCCGACGACCTCCGTGTCGCGCACGCCAACGATCGGTTGCGCCCACGCAGCCAACTGCTCATAGCATGGCAGTTGCACGCGCTGGCTACCGGCGCCGCTCACTTCGACCGCATTCTTGCCAAACGACTTGGCCAAGTGCAGCGCGGCGCTCGACTCGATCAGCAGATCGTCCAGTCGAGAATGGTTCGTGTGTAATTGCTCGACGCCACAACTAATCCGCACGTCCGCTTCGCCGGCCGCCGTGTGGATGCTGCGGTCCGCGACGGCTTGTCGGATGCGATCGGCGAGTTCGGCGGCTTCGGCGACGCGCACGTCGGTCACCAACACCATGAACTCGTCCCCGCCGATGCGTGCCACCACGTCGGTCTCGCGCACGGTGTCCTCAATGCGCTGGCCAATTTCACGCAGCACCTCGTCGCCGCCATTGTGTCCAAACTTGTCGTTGACCGACTTGAAGTCATCACAATCGATCAGCACCACTGCCGCCGGCGTGCCGTGACGACGCATGCGTTCGATCTCGCGCGCGACCGCATCTTCAAATCCGCGGCGGTTGCAGAGACCCGTCAACTGGTCGTGGTCGGCCAGTTCGCGCCAACGCTTGTTGGCCCGGCGCAAGCGGGAAGCCGTCGCCTCCAACTGGCGCTGCGCATTCTTCTGTCCGGTGATGTCTCGCGCGATCGCCGAAGTGCCGACCGTCTCGCCGTCCGCGCCAATCACCGCCGAAATCGTCAGGTTGGTCGGAAGCAGCCGGCCATCCTTGGTAAGACGTTCGGTCTCGACGTTTTGGATCTGTTCGCCAGCGCGCGCCCGGTCCGTCAGGATCTCGAGTTCTTGCCGGCGGTCCTCCGGAACAATCTGGAAGATTGACTTGCCGACCATCTCCGCGGCTGTGTAGCCGTACATCAGCTCCGCCCCCCGATTCCAACAGTCGACCGTGCCATCCAGGTTCTTGGAGATCACCGCGTCGCGCGAAGCCGACACGATCGAGGCCAATCGCGCCGTGTCCCGCTGGAACCCGGGCAGTGCCATCGCGCGCTTCACGGTCGGCACCAACGCCACGACAGTCGCCAAAGACACCACCGCAGTTACGCCCTTCAGCAAACCCGACAGGTAGTAGATCGGCTGCCAGAAGATCATTGCCTCGACGAAGTGCACGGCACCACAGGCGAAAATGAACGCCGCAAACAGCGCAAAGACCCGTGGGAACGGCACATCACGCCGCCGCAGCAGCAGGCTGGCCAGCACCACCGGAATGGCCATGTAGGCAACGAAGGTCGCGATGTCCGCCAGGATATGCAGCCATCCAAGCCACTCTGGCCAGCTACCACACTGCCAACGCGGCGGAAAACCCTCGGTATCAAACCAGCTGCAAATCCAATCCCACATTCAAACTCCCGGAAGAAAAACGCGTCTCAGCTGCACCGACCCTACTACGCACAATAGGGTGACCCCCGACAACCGCAATCCCATCGGCCGCAATACGGATACGAGGGAACCTCTCTACGTCCTTGATCCCACCGGCCCCAACCGCCCGTAGCAACCTCAGTTGGCGTGCGAAAAAGACCCCACAGCACAGCCCGGATCTCGGCAGAAGCCCGCCCAGCGCCCTCGGCCGCAGGCCTGTAGCCGTTAGATACTCCTGGGTATCTAACTAGCACAAGCACCGCCGCCAGCCTACTCTGCTGCCCTCGTAGCCGCCTCTTGGCGGCCGCCGGCCCGCATTCGCCGATGTCCTCAATCCACAACAAGCGCATCACTCCGGGCCAGAAGCCTGACTGGCTGAAGGTCCCGATTCCGTCTGGGCCGACCGTTGCACGCCTTACCAAGACCCTCCGCGATCGCGGCCTGCACACCGTTTGCGAAGAGGCGCGCTGCCCCAACATGGGCGAGTGCTGGGATGGCGGCACGGCAACGTTCATGGTGCTCGGCGACACCTGCACCCGCGGTTGCCGGTTCTGCGCGGTCAAGACGCACAGTCAAGGCGTGCCGGTCGATGCCGAAGAGCCGGAGAAGGTCGCCGAGGCTTCGGTCGCGATGGGCCTGAAGTATGTCGTACTGACGATGGTCGACCGTGATGACCTGCCGGATGGCGGCGCCAAGCACGTCGCCGACACGATCCGCGCCATCAAGCGGCTGAAGCCGGACATGTTGGTGGAAGCGCTGGTCGGTGACTGGCTGCCGACCGACAAGACCTCGCGCGAAGATCTGGCCAACCGCCAACGCAGCATCGAAACGGTGCTCGAAGCACAGCCAGACGTCTACGCCCACAACATCGAAACCGTGCTGCGCCTGACGCCGCGGGTTCGCGACCATCGCTGCAGCTACATCGGTTCGTTGACGACGCTGCGCATGGCCAAAGAGATCAACCCCAAGGTCGTCACCAAGTCCTCGGTGATGCTCGGACTGGGTGAAGGCGAACGCGAACTCGAACAAACCATCGACGACCTGCGCGAGTTTGGCGTCGACGTCGTGACCTTCGGCCAATACCTGCGCCCGTCGATGTTGCACCTGCCGGTGCGCGAGCACCTGTCGCCGGCGCGCTTCAAGGCACTCGAAGAACGCGCGATGACGAAAGGCTTCCTGTACGTCGCGTCCGGGCCGCTGGTGCGGTCGAGCTACAAGGCCGCCGAGTTCTACATCGCCGGCTTGCTGCGCCAACGGAAGGCCGCCGAAGCAGCAGCCCAAACGAACCCTTCCGCGCAGGTACCTTCCGCGCAGGACAACACCGCGACGACCAACGCAGTCACCCAGGCATCTGGGGAGAACACAAACATATGAGTCTCGAACTACTGACGATTCTCGACAAGGACGGCAAAGCCCAGAAGGGCAAAGACCCGAACTTGCCGCCAGAAGAACTGAAGAAGCTCTACCGCTTGATGGTCGCCACGCGCGCCCTCGACGACCGCGGCCTGGCGCTGCAACGTCAAGGCCGCATCGGCTTCTACTTGCAGTCGACGGGCCAAGAGGCGTCGCACATCGGTGCTGCCTACGCGATGCTGGAGAGTGATTGGCTGTTCCCGGCCTACCGCCAGCCCGGCATCCTGCTGCTGCGCAACGTTCCTTACGAGAAGATCATCGCGGAGTGGTTCGGCAACTCGGGCGACACCAGCAAGGGTCGTCAGATGCCGGTGCACTACAGCTTCCGTCAGGCGAACTTCGTTTCGATCAGTTCGCCGATCGGCACGCAGCTGAGCCAGGCGGCCGGTGCCGGCATGGCGGCGAAGGCGCGCGGCGACGACACGGTGTTCATGACGTTCTGCGGCGACGGCGGCACCAGCAGCAACGACTTCCACTGCGGCCTTAACTTCGCAGCGGTCTACAAGGCTCCGGTCGTGTTCGTCTGCGAAAACAACGGCTGGGCGATCTCGGTCGCCAGTGAGAACCAAACCGCCAGTGAGTCGATGGCCATCAAGGCCGACGCCTATGGCATGCCAGGCGTGCGCGTCGACGGCAACGACATCCTCGCGGTCTACCGCGTCTGCAAGGAAGCGATCGATCGCGCCCGCCGCGGCGAAGGTCCGACGCTGGTCGAAACCGTCACCTACCGCATTGCCTCGCACTCGAGCTCCGATGACGCGGATCGTTACCGCGACAAAAAGGAGTTCGAGGAGTGGAAGAAGAAGGATCCGATCCAACGGTTCCAGCGCTACCTGAAGCACAAGAAGCTGTGGACCGAAGCGTTCGAGAAGGAATGCGTCGAGGGTGCCAAGGAAGAGATCATGGCGGCAACCAAGAAGGCCGAAGCCCTGCCGCCAATGGGTCCCGAATCGATGTTCGACGACGTCTTCATGAACCAGACGCAGGGCTTGAAGGCGCAGAAGAAGGAACTGCACGACCTCATGCTAAAGGGCGGCGTCGGCGCCGAAGTCGGCCACTTCCCCCTCTAAGCCCCACCACCACACACAACGCCAACAGAGAGATAGACAGATGACGGCAACCAAGAAAAAGAAGCAGGGTGGTGCGAGCGCGACCGGCACCAAGGTCATGACGATGCTCGAGGCCATCAACGATGCGATGCGCACCGAGATGCAGAACGACGACCGCGTGGTCGTGTTCGGCGAAGACGTCGGCAAGAAGGGCGGGGTCTTTGGCACCACCATGGGCCTGCACGAAGAGTTCGGCGAAACCCGCTGCTTCGACACGCCGCTCAGCGAGTGTGGCATTCTCGGCGCCGGCGTCGGCATGGCCCTCTACGGCATGCGCCCGATCGCCGAGATCCAGTTCCTCGACTTCATCTACCCGGGCTTCGACCAAATCGTCAGCGAAGCCGCGAAGATGCGGTACCGCTCCGGCGGCGAATACACCTGCCCGATGGTGATCCGCTCCCCTTACGGCGGCGGCATTCGCGGCGGTCACTACCACAGCCAGTCGAGTGAGGCCTACTTCTGCCACACGCCTGGCCTCAAGGTCGTGATCCCGAGCACGCCGGCTGACGCCAAGGGTTTGCTGATCGCTTCGATCCGCGACGAAGACCCGGTCATGTTCTTGGAGCCGAAGGCGATCTACCGCCACGCCAAGGACGAAGTGCCGCTCGGCGAGCACGTCGTCGAACTGGGTAAAGCCCGCATTGCCCGCGAAGGCACCGACGTCACCATTCTCTGCTACGGCGCCATGGTGCCGGTTTGCGAGAAGGCCGCCGAGCTTGCTGAAAAAGAGCACGGCCGCAGTTGCGAGATCGTCGACCTGCGCACGCTGGTGCCACTCGACGAGCAGACCATCCTCGAGTCGGTCAAGAAGACCGGCCGCGTCGTCATCGTCTACGAAGCACCCAAGACCGGTGGCTTCGGCGGCGAGCTGTCGGCGATCATCGCCGAGAAGGCCATCGAATACATGGAAGGCCCCATCGTGCGCGTCGCTGGCTTTGACACGCCTTTCCCCTACGCCCTCGAACACCTCTACATGCCCGACCCCAAGCGCGTCGCTGCGGGCATCGAAAAGACCTTCGTCTGGTAGCGCCCAAGATCCACTCACACCCACCAACCGAACACACCCAAGCAACCGAATATGGCACTTAAGGAATTCAAGCTCCCCGACATCGGCGAAGGCATTGCCGAGGGCGAAATCGTCAGCTGGAAGGTCGCATCTGGCCAAGCAGTGAAGGAAGAAGACGAGTTCGTCGAAGTGATGACGGACAAGGCCACGGTGACGATCACCGTGCCCTACACCGGCAAGATCGCCGAACTGAAGTGCGCCGAAGGCGACGTCGTTCCGGTTGGTAGTGTCATCGCAGTCATCGACGCCGGCGCTGCCGGTGGCGATGCGGGTGGCGATGCGCCTGCCGCTGCCGCTCCGGAACCGGCCAAGGAAGCCAAGGAAGAGGCCAAGCCCGCTGCTGCACCGGCCGCCAAACCCGCCGCCAAACCAGCCGCCGCTCCGGCCGCCGCTCCGGCCGCCGCAGCGCCGGTTGCCTTCGTGCAGTCGAGCCCCGGCAAGGTGCTCGCCGCTCCCGCCACGCGCCGCCGCGCACGGGAGATGGGCATCGACCTGTCGGCAATCTCGGCAACCGGCCCGCGTGGCCGCATCACCAACGACGACCTCGCCAGCGCCACGCCCGCAGCTGCTCAAGCTGGTGGCGGTGCCAGTGGTGGCCACTCGTTCCCGCCGATCGCGATCCCGCCGGCACCCGAAGGTCGCACCGAAGTGCGCACGCCGTTCCGTGGTCTGCGTCGCAAGATCGCCGAAGCGATGACGCGTTCGATGTTCACCGCGACGCACTTCACCTACGTCGACGACATCGATGTCACCGACCTGGTCAAGATCCGCAAGGAAGCCAAGGCGGCCTACGCCGACCGCGGCGTCAACGTCACCTACCTGCCGTTCATCATGAAGGCCATCGTCACCGCGATGAAGGCCCACCCAGAGATGAACGCGTCGCTCGACGAAGTGACCAACGAGTTTGTCGTCAAGCAGTACTACAACTTCGGCATCGCGACCGACACCGACAACGGCTTGATCGTTCCGGTCATCAAGGACGTCGACCGCAAGTCGATCGGCGAACTCGCGACCGAACTGCAAGATCTCGCCGCGCGCACCCGCGAAGGCAAGGTCACCGTGGACGACCTCACCGGTGGCACGTTTACGATCACCAACGCCGGCAACATCGGCGGCCTGTTCGCCACGCCGGTCATCAACTTCCCCGAAGTTGCGATCTGTGGTGTGCACGCGATCAAGGACGCGGCCATCGTTCGTGACGGCGCCTGTGTGCCGGGCAAGAAGATGTATCTCTCGGTGTCGATTGACCACCGTCTGGTCGACGGCGCAACCGGCGCACACTGGATGAACATCGTCAAGGACAACCTCGAACAGCCCTACCGCATGTTGCTGAGCTGATGGCTGCCAAGAAGAAGACCAAGAAGGCCCCGGCAAGCAAGGCTCCTGCAAGAAAGGCGCCCGCCAAGGTGAAGGCGCCGGCAGCTTCCGCGTTCGCAACGCAGAAGCCGCAGGGCCTGATCCGCCTGCTCGAAGACGACGGCTCCGTCGTCAAGGGCAAGGATCCGGGTCTGCCGAAGGACACGCTGCTCTACTTGTATGAGCAGATGGTCCAGGTGCGCGAGTTCGACCGCCGCATGCTGATGCTGCAGCGCCAGGGCCGCATCGGCTTCTACGGTCCGATTCTCGGCCAGGAGGCCGCCACCGTCGGTTCGGTCGCGGCGCTCGAGCACAAGGACTGGATCTTCCCGGCCCTGCGCGAAGGTGCCGCCGCGATGATGCGCGGCTTGTCGCTGACCGAGGCCATCAACCAACTGATCGGCAACGGCGCGGACCGCTGCAAGGGTCGTCAGATGCCGTGTCACTACACGGTCAAGGAAGGCAACTACTACGGCATGTCGTCCGTGATCGGCACACAGATCAGCCACGCGGTCGGTGCGGCGATGGCGGCCAAGATGCGCGGCGATGACATTGTCGTGCTCGGCTACATGGGCGATGGCGCAACCAGTGCCAACGACTTCCACTGCGGCATGAACTTCGCGGCGGTCTACAAGAGCCCGGCGATCATGTTCTGCCAGAACAACCAGTGGGCCATCTCGGTGCCGCTGAGCAAGCAGAGCGCATCCGAAACGTTGGCCCAGAAGGGCAAGGCCTACGGTATTCCTTACGTGCGCGTCGACGGCAACGACATCCTCGCGGTCTATACCGTGACGAAGGAAGCTGCCGAACGCGCCCGCAACGGCGACGGCCCGACCTTCATCGAAGCGGTCACCTACCGTCGCCTCGGCCACTCTTCGAGTGACGATCCGACCAGGTATCGCGACGAAGCCGAAGTCAAAGTCTGGGAGCAACGTGACCCGGTCGATCGCTTCCGCACCTACCTGCAAAAGCAGGGACTGTGGGACGACGAAAAGGAAGCTGCGTTCAAGGAAGACATCGCGCAGCGCGTCAACGACGCGATCACCGCGGCGGAAGCCAACGGCCCACCCGAAGACGAGACGTTGGTCACCGATGTCTACGCCCACGTAACGGACCAGCAGAAGGAACAGCTCGCAGAGGTGCTCGCGCTCGAAGGGCGTGGCGTCAACGAAGGCGCGTTCCCGCTGTAGTAGTCTGCGCGAGGCGGCCCCAAAGGCCCACCACTCGACTCCGGGCCTGAGGCGCAACCCTCGGGCCGAACCCGCAGACTGCAGATGCCGAACCAACCACGCATCCTCACCGTCATCGGCACGCGACCGGAAGCCATCAAGATGGCCCCCGTGGTGCGCGCGCTGCAGCAGCTGCCGGGCGCTAGTGTGCGCGTGCTTGCCACCGGCCAACACCGCCAGCTGCTGGCGCAGGCGCTCGCGTTCTTCGGCATCGCACCCGACCGCGACCTCGACCTGATGCAGCCCGGTCAGTCGCTGTCAGAACTGACCGCACGCATGCTGTCGGCACTGACCCCGGTGCTGCAAGACGAACAGCCCGACCTGGTGCTCGCGCAGGGCGACACCACAACCGTCTTGGTCACCGCACTGGCGTGCTTCTACCAGAGCGTGCCCTTCGCGCATGTCGAAGCCGGTCTGCGCAGCGGCGACCTGCAGAACCCGTTCCCCGAAGAGATGAACCGCACGATGGCAGACCGCATGGCCTGCCTGCACTTTGCCCCGACCGAAGCAGCCGCTGCAAATCTCATTCGTGAAGGCATCGCCCAAGGCAGCGTGCACGTCACCGGCAATACCGTCATCGATGCGTTGCTGTGGGCGAGCGACAAAGTCAGCGCATGCCCGTTCGCGCAACCAGGCAAGCGGCTGATCCTGGTGACCAGCCACCGCCGCGAAAACTTCGGCCCAGCACTCGAGTCGATCTGCGCGGCCGTTCGCGAACTCGCCGACCGGCCCGACACCCACGTGCTCTTCCCGGTGCACCCCAACCCCAACGTCGGCGACACGGTGCGCAGCCAACTCGGCTCGCACCCATCGATCGAACTGGTGCCACCGCTCGACTACCCCGAACTGGTCGCAGCGATGAACGCATGCGACCTGATCCTGACCGATTCCGGCGGCATCCAAGAAGAGGCACCTTCGCTCGGCAAGCCTGTGCTCATCTTGCGCACGAACACCGAACGACCCGAAGGCATCGCGCAAGGCTCAGCCAAGTTGGTCGGCACCGAGCGTGCGACCATTGTCGATGCGGCCAACGCGCTGCTCGATGACGCGCATGCCTATGCGGCGATGGCGCAAACGCGCAATCCCTACGGCGACGGCCACGCAGCAGTGCGCATCGCGACGGCCTGCCGCGACTACTTGAGCAGCTAGTAGCGCTGCGCCGAGGTCACGCTGCCCGCGCGATCGTCGTAGCTCATGATCTCGGCGTTGCAGACCAGGCGGCAGCCGTCGAGCTATTCAATGCGAACGCCGACCAGATTCCACGAGCTCGACTGCTGGGATTCCCCGTAGATCACGACCGCACGGCCAACGTCGTCTACAGCCACCGCAATTGGCTGCAACGTACCCAGCTCTAACGGGGGATCGATGACGTCGCCGGCACGCCAACGCACCAAGGACCCGGAAATGCCGTTACTGGTAAGCATCAGCGCTTCGCCGCGCGATGACATCGCAGTTGCCAGCGGATAACCGCCGATCTCCGCCACCGTCCACTCATCGGAGCCGGCTTCGGCGCGCCACGCGAAGGCGCCTTCCCGAACGACGACGGCGCCACTCGACGCGGCATGCCAAGTGGGGCCAAAGATCGACTGAGGCTGTCCTGTCACCACCGGGCCGAACCCCGCGTTGGCGGGTGCCCGGCTCATGACGACCTGCCCGTCCTGAGACCAGATCGCGCGCAGTCCGCCGTCACGGTCGCCGGCGATCATCCCACCGTAGACGTTGGCTCCGACCTGAGCCAAAGTGAACATCGAGCTGGTGCCCTGCAGTGGATCCCAACGCTCTGCGATGAGGAAACCGCCGGAGCCACCGACGTAGGGCCCCACCATGCTTGTCACACGGCCAAGGCCATCCAGAGTCGATTTCACATCTGGATGTGCAGAGCCTCCGGCGCCATAGATGACCGGGAACTGCAACCAGCCAACCGCTGACGTTGCAGGTCGGACATGGAGCACCGTCTGGTTGATCATCGGAGTCGCCCATCCGTTCAACGTCTGCACCATCAGGTCGCCGCGCTCGTTCCCCATCAACGTTGCGCTCAAGTAGTGTCCCCAGCTGTTGAACACATTCTCGCGAGGTGACCAGACTCCTGTGGTCGAGCGGGAGCTAACGCCCATTGCGACGGCGGCCTGCGCAACGGTGGTCATGATGACCACTGCGTTCCCGGCGCCGTCCACGTGCAGACCTCGGGCTACCCCGGGCAGCGACTCGGCTGGCCCGAGCCCGTTCGTGGTCCAGACCCACGCTTCGTCGCCAAAGGCGATCACCGACGTGCCGTCCAAATCGAGCCCGACATGCACGTTCGAGCCACCGGTTGTAACGCCACTCTTGATCGTCACCGGCATGGCCGCAACGGCCGCGCGCACCCGAAAGCTCCAAGTGGATCCCGTGGCCAACGCGTTGCCGTTCACGCTGCGCACGGAGTCCGACACTGCCACCGTCAGCAGAGCACCGCGGGGAAACTCGCGTTCGCTGATCCAGGTCAGTCTCAAGGCCGACGAGTCGTAGGCGGCATGACCGGCCAATGGACCGCTGCCGTCGCGGACCAGCAGGGCATTCGCCGTCATCGTGGCTGGATCCGGTGCCGGGTTGGCGGCGAACTCCACCGAGATGTTCGCGTTTACCGCGGCCGTGCTGCCGGGCGCCGGGGCCTGGACCTGCACCTGAAGTGGTGGCGTCGGCGAACTGGAACTGCGGCCATGGCAGCCCGATGAGAAGGCGCACAAACCGATCAGCAAGGCAGCTCGTAGTTCATGCATCTCAGTCAGTGTATCAGACGCGTTCCGGAGGCGCCGAAATGGGGCGGACCGACCGCGACCCACTCACTCGCTGTGGCTGAATGTGGCCCCAAACCACCGCGATGACCAGCCACGCAACACCAAGCCAGTGCGACAGCAAGCGCGCCCCCGAACTTCGCAGGTGATGACGCACGTTCTGTTCGGGCGACAGTAGGAATGCAGCAAACACCGCGAGCATGCCGAGAGCAAACAGGACCAGCAGCGCGTGCGCCCCGACCAAGCCTCGTTCGCGACGACCGCGGAACACGGTGATGGCGGCGACGATCAGCAGCAAGAACGTCAAACCAAAGCGCTGCACCTTGAAGAGGCCGATCTCCAACAGCCCAAACACGATCGTCGGCACTTCGTTGAGTTTGCTCAGCACGCTGTCGATGCGGCCGAGGTATTGGCCAATCAACGGCGACGGACTGGTCGCCAACATTGGCCGCGCGACAACCAGGGCAATGCCAGCCATCACGGCAAACACCAACAACACCAACGCGCGACCGCGAATGCCAACTCCGCGCCGATCCAAGAACGCACGTGCGGCGATCGCGACAACCACCACCAACACGACACCCAGTGGCAGCATCGCACCAACCTCGCGATGCCCGAGTTGCTGTTGCAGCGGCAGCCACAGAGCCAAGGACACCATGCCGGCAATCGCGGCCGACAACCAGATGCGCGGGCCCGCGAAGGCAAAGCACGTGCACGCCACCAACGGCAGCACGATCGCGCCCTCGGGTTTGATCCAGGCAAGCACCAGCGCCGCCGCAGCCAACAGCAGCGCGTCCTCAAGCAGCACGGCCACGGCAACCACCGCTAGCGCCGTCGCGAAGAACATCTCGCCGTAGCCCGAGTCCGCGCCACCGCCATGGGTGTTGAGAAAGAACGGCGTGCTCGCGACGGCGAGAGCAATCCAGCAGCCGATGTTCTGATTGCGCGTGTGGCGCATCGTCGCGAAGCCGACCACCGAGACCATTGCGAGGTATAGCAACGGGAACAACAAGCGAGCTCCGTTGGCGCCGACGAACGGCGCCAGGCCCCCGAGCATGAGCGGTTGCAGCAACGGATAGTCCGGACTGTGGTGTGACACCGACGGGTCCGCGAAGAACGGCTGCTCGAGGGTCATCGCCGAGCGCAACGCCGCAGCCTTGATGCCCCACGCAACCACGCCATCCCACACTCGGGATTGTGTGGCCACCGCACCAAAGGCCAACGACAGCGTGCACACCGCAACCACAAGCACGGTGGTTCGAAGCAGCCATCGCGGTGCCTTGGCGACCCAATCGATCTGCTGCTCACGACGCGCGGCAAAGATCGCGAGGGCCCATGCGACGGCACCACTGAGCGGCAACAACCAGAACCACACCGGCAAGCCCAGCAACAACAAGGCGTGCGCAATGGTGCCGAACAGCGCTGCGCCAACGCAAGCACCACGCACAAGGTGCCAGCCGTGGCCGTGCCCAGGTGTTTGTTTCACCGGCGCTCCAGCAGCAAGGAGGCGCCATCCGACACGATGACATAGGGCGCGACCGGTCGACCAAGGTGCTCGCTGGCCCCAGCAGCCAGGGCTTCGACGCGGCAGCAGAGCCGCGGCCACAACAATGGCGGAACGTACTCAAGGGCACCCTTGAACAACCCGCGCACCGGCACAACGGCGTTCTCCGGGGTGTTGTCGCGCACTTCCAGGACCACTTCGGCCCCGGTCAGGCGTGCACGGGCCATCAGCCAGGAGACGTCGCCTTCGTCCTGAAGCGCGGTCACGTCCGCGACCCGCTTGCCGATCACAGCGTGCGGAATGCGCAGCACGCCAAAGGCACAATGCAGCGCCACGCCGACCGCGAGCAGGGTCGCTATTCGCTTCGAACTGGCGGAGCTGCTGCTCACGTCGGGGTTGGCCATGGCGACTTAAAGCATAGACCGAGCGACATCTGCGAGCGATGCGTTTGACCTGACCAGCGCTTGCGGTTCTGCTGCACGGGTGCCAGCCCATAGGGTGACTCTCGCGATACCATGTCGCAACGCAGGACCCTACCTACGGCCGCTGCTCGAATCCTTGCTGCGGCAAGAGATGCAGGACTTCCGGCTGGTGCTGGTCGACGATGCGTCCGAGGATGACTCCGTGCAGATCGCGCGGGCCGTCGCCGGCGATCGCATCGAGATCGTGCAGAACGAGACCGCGATCGGCATCGGCGCCAACTGGAATCGCTGCGCCGAACTGGTCGACACACCGTTCTTCTGCCTGGCGCACCAAGACGACACCTACAAGCCCGACTTCCTGCTCCGCATGCTCGACGTGCTCGAGGCAGACAAGAACGCAGGGATCGTTCACTGCCGAGCCCAAGCCATCTGCGCGGACGGCTTGGCGATGAAGTCTGCAGCCGAGCGCTACAAGGAGCACTTCTGGCAGGTCACCGACAGCCAGGACCTCGCCACCCACTACGCCCGCCTGTGGAGCGGCAACTACGTGTGCTGTCCATCGGTCATCTACCGCACCGAGGCCTTCAAGCAATGTGGCCTGTTCGCCCCCCACCTGCGCTTCGCGCTCGACTGGGACTACTGGTTTCGCATGTTGCGTGAGGGCTTCGGCATCGCCTGCGTCGATGACGAGCTGATCCAGTATCGCCGACATGACGACGCGGCCACCTACACCGCCAGCTTGGGCCACTGGCGCTTTGCCGAAGAGCTCGAAGTGCTGCATCAGGCGCGCGACGCCGGGATCGCCGCCGGGTTGCTGCCCGCCGACTCCGTGACCAGCCCCGCACTGCGCAACATCCTGCTGCACGAAGCCCTCACCGATCTGCAACGTGGCAACCGCCAAGCCATGCAGCACAAACTCGCCTTCGTACGCGAGCACGGGGCCGAGCTGTGGAACGACCCCTACGTGCGCGTCTTCCGAACCCTGACGCGCTTCGGCCCGCCGGGGCGCTGGCTACTGCAGATGGGCCGGGGCCTGGCACTGCGTTATGGCCTCGGCGGCGGCGCAGGGTAGCATCGCCCGCATGCCAACCCGCACGGAGTTCGCAGCCGCGATACAGAGCCGGTTGCTGCACGAACGGCACCGGCTGGCAGAACAATTCGCCAACGCCCAGCCGACCCGGCACTTCGCCATAGACGAGCTGTTGCCACCAGACTGGCTGCGCGAGGTTGCCGCGGCATTCCCCGACCCCAAGACCCTGCTGGTCAAGAAGTCGCTCCGGGAACACAAGCGGGTCGGCATTGCCGTCGACGACTACCCGCCTGTGCTCGGGGCGCTGCTCTACGCCTTCCAAGACCAAGGCGTGGTCGACGCGATTGGCTCGATCACGAAGCTGCAAGGCTTGCAGCCCGATCCGTCGCTGTATGCATCGGGCATTTCGATGATGACCAAGGGCGACTTCCTGAACCCCCATCTCGACAACAGCCACGACGGCGACCAACAGCGCTATCGCGTGCTCAACCTACTGCTCTACGCAACACCCGACTGGCACTCGGATCAGGGCGGCAGCTTCGAACTCTGGGATCGCCAGCGACGCACCCCGCTCGAGCTACCGGCGCTGTTCAATCGACTCGTCGTCATGGAGACCGGCCCGGGCAGTTGGCACTCCGTTCGTCGCGTGCTCGGCAACGAAACACTTGGTGACGGTCCTCGGAATGATGAGCCCGGGAACGATCGCCAAAAGAACGATGGCGCTGGGAACGACGGCGCACGCCGCTGCATCTCGAACTACTACTTCGCCGACGAGGCGCCGACGGGCAACGACTACCGCCACGTGACCTCGTTCGCCGGCCGTCCCGAAGAGCCGGTCAAGCGGGTGCTGCTGGCGGCCGACGCCATGGCGCGCAACCTGATCGGCCGCGCATTCCCCCGGCTACTGCAGCGCAGCAGCCACCGCCGAACGGCACCGAAGTGAGCGACGTCGCCGAACCCGGGCGCATTGGCGTCATCATCCTCAACTGGAACGGGCTCGCCCTGACGCGCGCTTGCTTGCACTCGCTGCGCACGCAAAGCCACCGCAGCTTCGAAATCCACCTGGTCGACAATGGCTCTGCCAACGACGAAGCCGCCACGCTGCAGCGCGAGTTCGGAGTTGAGGTCCGCATGCACGCCATGGCCGACAACCTCGGTTTTGCCGGCGGCTGTAACGCGGCCCTCGAGGTGTTGCTGCAAGAAGGTCGCTGCGAGTTCGCAGCGTTGCTCAACAACGACACCGAAGTCGATCCCGATTGGCTGGCCGAGCTGCTCGCCGCCGCCCAAGAGCCAGCCGTCGGCGCCGTCGCCAGTTGCATGCGCCTGTTCGCGCAACCCGACCTGCTCGATGGTGCGGGCGTGTGGCTGCTCTCCAACGGCGACTCTTCGCCTCGCGGCCGGCTGCAGCCCGTCGATCGCTGGCAACAGGCAGAGGACGTCAGCTCTGCCTGCGGTGGCGCCGTGCTATTGCGCTGCGCGATGCTGCGAGAGATCGGGCTGTTCCGCACCGACTTCTTCGCCAACTTCGAAGACATGGACCTGTGCCTGCGCGCGACAGTAGCCGGCTACCGCATCCGCTACGCGCCCCGGGCCAGCGTTCGCCACCACCTGAATGCATCCATCGTGCGCGTTCGCAACCACGCATTCGATGTGCGTTCGGTGCGCAACGCAACCTGGGCAACCTTCGTCAACCTGCCCTGGCAGGTTCTGCTGCTCAACCTCCCGGGGTTCGTAGTAAGCAACCTGGCCATCATCGTATTGATGCCACTGGCTGGCCGGCCCGGAGTGTCGTTGGCGTTCCTGCAGGGGCGGCTGCGGGCACTGCGCGAACTGCCCGCGATGCTCACAGAACGCCGCCGCATCGCACCGCTACGCCGCCAATCCTGGTGGCGCATGTGGCGACAACAGCGTTCGTTCGTGCGCGAATACGCGAGCATCGTGTGGCGCCGCATTCGCAGCGGCCGCAGCACGATCATGGCCAGAAGCAAGCCGACCGCCAAGTGACCCCAAGGGCCTGACCCAGGCAGAAGGCACTGCGCAGGAAGGACTGCGCAGAAGGCACTGCGCAGAAGGCACTGCGCAGAAGGCACTGCGCAGAAGCGACTGCGCAGGAAGCTACCCGAGCCACCGGCTGTCAGCGCCTACGCAACGACTTGCTGGCCACGCGCACTCGTCTTCGTGGGCACATCAATCATGTATGCACTTCGCAGCCTGAGCAGCGCGTCACGGCGCTCCTCCTCGGCCACAGCTGCAAACGCTGACGATGGCTCAAGGCCAAAGTGCATCGGGTAGTAGTCGTCGCGATCGACGAACGTCGGGAAGCGCGCGAAGAACCTGCGCGCCTCAGCACCAGTCACTGCCTCGCTCGGCAGCATGGCTACGACAATGCTCGCCTCGATCACCGGCGAGAACACGACGCGTCGCTTGCGCTCGCGCGCCAACGCTCCGAGCCAAGCGCCCAACATCGGGAAAGACATGTCAGGGTCGAGGGCGATGCCATCGGTCAAGAAGCCTGCACGCACGGCACAAAACGCCGGATGCAGCGCGGTCACCGTGCGTTGCTTGCGCAGCCAGGCGAAGTATCCAGGATCGAGCGGCTGACGGCCGCGATCCGGGGCGCCAACGATGCCGCCAAACCCGGCGACCTCGCCAGCCGACCACAGGTTGCCCTGCTCATCGAGCAAACGACCACCGACCACCGAGGTGTCGGCAAAGCGCTCGAACATCGCCATCACTTCCCATGGCCACTCATCACCCGCTGGCTCGGTGCCTTCGCCAACAACCAGCACCAGATCCTCGCGCCCTGGTTGATGATCACCCAATTCCGCGAGAGCCCGCTCTGCCTGCGAAAGCTGATCGGCATGCACGACCGCAACCGCGCCCACCAGCTCGTGGTCACGCAGCCAAGCCGGCACCGACGCATCCCCGCGATGCACATACAGTGCGACCAAGCGCTGCGGTTCGATGTGCTTTCGTTTCACCCACCAGTCGGGCGTCTCGACGAACAGCGGGCTTTGCGTGAGTTCAAACAAACGCGTGCCAGCCGTCAGTTCCAGGTTGCGCATCAAGACGTGCTGATGCGACTCATGGATGTAGCTCTTGCTAAAGATGTTGCCGGCACATGACTGCGGGTGCTGCCGCCAGGAGTAGGTCACCTCGGGCACATGCACCGGCTCATGGCCAGCGACATAGAACCGGAAGAACGTGTCCCAGTCGTGACAGCCATGCGCGTTGTCATCGGTATAGACACCCAACTGGATGGCGAGATCCCTGCGCACCGCGCAAAGGTGCGCGATGTAGCACGAGTTCCAGAACAGCACCGGGTCCCACTCGGGCTTGTGGTACGCCTCGAACGGTGCCGGCGTCTCACGACACTTGTCTTCGTCGGTGAACAGCAGCGCGGGGCCACCGTCTTCAACACCGCCGCCTTCTCCACCATCTGCGCTACCACCACCGGCCAGGATGTGGTGGCGCAAGATCGCCAATGCATCCGGCGTCATCAGGTCGTCAGAGTCCAACGGCACGACGTAGCGGCCAGTCGCCCGTTGCAGGCACAGTGAGATGCCTCCGAGGATGCCCAAGTTTTCTTCCACGCGCACGTAGACGACGCGCGGGTCCTGCCGCACCTGCTCGATCGCAGCCAGCGTGTCCGACTTGGTCGAACCGTTGTCGAGCAGGATCCACTCAAACTCGCCGACCGTCTGTTGCTTGACCGACTCGAAGAGATCCAGCACGTAGCGGCCCTTCGTCTCGTAGACCGTGGTCAAGAAACTGAACATGCCAGGCGCCGCACCGGCCCGATACTTCTCACCGCGAGCAGCAATGTTCGATGCCAACCACTGCGGGTATTCAACCGAGCGCCTCGCAGGCATGTTCAAACCCTGTAGCTGCCGGCGAAAACGTGCGCGGCCGGACGAGGTGCAACAGCCCAGCAATAGGCGCATCGCATAGCAAAAGTAGTGGCGCGACGACAACGCCATCCCCAATGCTTTGCGTGCTCGCGTGATGCTGTTCCTTCGTATTGGCTCCATCAGTTCTTTCCGGCACACATACTCGAATGGCGCCCGCAGCTAACGCGGACAGCAGCTCCATTTGACAAGGACAGCCAGGAAACCAGAGTGTAGTGCGCCCCCTGGTGCGGCAGCAAGGAACGAATCTTGGCAGCTATGTGAGCGCCAAGCGGCCTCGGCCATGTTGCGTGAAGTGCACCAGATCGGCGTAGCCAGATCGACCTAGCTAGCTCGGTAATAACCCTGAAGCCCCGACGCCGCCGGCAAGAGGGTCACGCAGTCGTTATCGCGCTCGCCGACTCGGCCAGCCCAAAAGGCTTGCCGGATGCGGTTCGGCACAACCAGCCGCTTACCGCAGACGCTCTGGACGGCCTTGCCCGAGCTTCGCTCTAAGCTCACGGATGACCTCGTCCTTGGCTGCAACAATGGACTGCAGCTCAACAGCGTGCGTTTTGCAGAGCAGCTCCAGTTTGCGAATGTGCTCGTCTTTGGCCAACACAGCAGCCTGCATTTCACTGTCGTGGCTCGCGACGGCGATTGCCTTCACCTGGTTAGCGTGCATCCGAGTCTTGAGATCGCTCAGTTCATCACCCTGCGCGTGCACGATTTCTTCCAACTTGCCAATGTGCTCATCCTTGCCTGCCACCAACTGGTCGGCGGCGTGGCGCCAGGAACCGCGGCCGAACTGCACCAACGCACCGGACACGGCCTCGGCAATCGCGAAGTCATCGTCGGGAGTACGACTGCGCTGGCCACTCGACAGCCGCGCCTGCACAGGCTGCAGTACCCGCGCATCGCGGCAAGCGACGGTCACTGTGCGATAGTGTTCGCCTGGTGATTGCAGCCCCTTGGTCAAAGCGTTGACCGAGCGATTGAACTCGTCCTTTGCGCCGCCAGTGCCGCACTGAGCCAACAACAGCACATCGACGACCGTGAGGGGCAACCAATCGACAAGGGGTCCGTTGGCGATCTGCAAGGTGGCAAACCCCTGCGCCCCGAGCACGTCGGAGACCTGCGTTCCGGCCGGCAGGCCATAGTCGCTGTGCTCCAGCAAGAACGCGCTATCAAGCTGCAACCAGGTGCGATGCGCCTCGGCCACCATCGCGTCGGCCGCCTCGACCTTCGCCGACGCAACCGGGTGACTCACGACCACACCATGGCTGGCAACACGGCCGAGTTCCTTGATCAAGGCAACCCGCCCATCACTTGGCACATGCTCCAACACATCCAGCGCCAACACGCAATCGTAGGATCGATCCTCGAACGGCAATGGTTCGCCTGGCACCAGGGCCACAATGTCCTGCCTGCCGTGCGTTACCGTATCGCTCAACTGCACCTTGAATCGCTCCGGCAGGAACGCGCCGCAGAGATTGTCAGGGCCACTGCCTAGGTCGAGCAGGCGGACTTCGCCTTCGGGGAACGCCGCTTCGAGGACTTGGGCCAACAGACGGTAACGCTGGTAAACGTCGTACTGTCGCCAGAGATTCGGATCGCCGTCCGTCACACACCACTCCGCCGCGGCTGACAAGCCGCGAACGCTTCGACCGCGCGCAGCAGCACGGGCTTGAGCGAATCATCCCAACTGGTTGGTGACGGGATCTCGGCGCCGCGCAAGCGCAACTCCTTGTCGTGCACATGCTGCGACGCGTCCGCCAATGCGGCACCGACACCTTCGATCGTCGCCGGCGGAGCCGCAATGTTCGAAGAGATCGCCGCGAACGCTTCCTGTGTCTTGTTGAGGAATGAGTTGGTCACCACCAGCCCACCGCACGCGGCCATCTCCAGCGGTGGATAACTAGGATGAGGTGACAGCATCAACGACAACAGAACATCCGCACCGCGCATCTGCGCCGCATACGCATCGAAGCTCTGCCAGGGTGTGTGGCGCAGGGTGTGACCACCGCCCAAGTCGACCGGCTGGATCTTGTCCCCCATCCCGAGGAACTCCCACTCGCCTTCAAACCCGCCTGCTGCGATTGCGTATTGCAAGGCAGCCACGCCAAGTTCGTAGAGGTTGCGCTTGGCGGAGTCGGGACGCGCATAGAACAACAGTCGACGCGGCCCGGACCGTTCCTCCAGCGCGGGATAGAAGCGCGATCGATCGATCGAAGGATCGATGACCGTGCACTGATCCGCGAAGTCCGGATCGGCAAAGCGACCAATGCCAGCTTGCTTCAGGTAGTCGAGCAAGAACGCGTGGTTGACGATCGGCACGTAGTCGAGGTCGTAGGTCTCAAGACACAGTGCGTGCGCCGTCGAGTGCTCGTGCAAGACAGCTTCGAAGTCTTGGATGATGTAGAGGAAGCGCTCGCTGCGAACCAGCGGCAGCGCGTATTTGACCATCTGCGCCGTCCACCACGCCGTCGCCAAGAACACGTCGTTCTCGCCGATCGCGACCTCGACACCACGGTTGTGGGCGCAGGCGAAAGACACGTTGTCGAGCTTGCGGTGGATGCCCGTCAGGTTCTGGATGTGCTGCCAGATCGGCTCCAGGTCCCCCTCGAGGTCCGAACTGGTGCTCAGGTAGCGCACGGGCACACCTTCGGCGGCCATGCGATAGGTGAGGTTGTAGATCGTGTTCGGCCCACCCGAGAGCCCCGACATGTTGATGCCAGGCAGCAACACATTGAGCGTCGGCGTCTTCGATGCCTCGGCATCGATGACCAGGTTGAGCGGATCGGCAGGAGTCAGCAGACCTGGCTGCGGCCGAAAGGTTTTGGTGTCATTCATGACTTGCACAGTGCCGGCTTGATGACGCCAACGACGTTGATCGAGGTAGCGTGCCGCTTTGCTCTTGATTCGTTTTACCGCGGCGCGAGCGCGCACGTCGAGCGTGCGCAACCAGCTTGGAGATTGAGGTTCTGGATTCGGGTCCGGTTGTGACGACATCAGCAGAAGCAGTATCTGCGGAAGCCAACCGGATTGCACGTCATGACGCGTTCCAAGCGCCGTGCCAGACACCTCTCAGGGAAAACTCCCCGTCGACCGCAAACGCGTTCGGTCCGGTGGCAAGCACCTCAGCAGAATCCGTGCTACCCGTCACAAACGGTGTGCAAACCACGCGGGCACCAGATGCCCTGGCTTGCTCACACAACCAAATGACGAACTGCGCGCCATCGGCTGGCGCCTGCGACAATCTGTCGGCAAGGGTCACAAGCCACCGCCGCCGCAACAGCACATGGCCAACCGGAACCGCTGCGACAACACGCGGCTTGAGAGCCATCGCCAGGTAGCCTGGATCATCCTTGCGACGACCCGCATCGGGCGCCGCCAAGCGACCGGCCTCCGCTGGGAAGTAGCCGGCGGAAATCACCGTGCCAGCGCGATCAATCAGGCGCCCCCCGACAACCACGGCCTCAGGCAACAACTCGAGCCACCCGACGCACTCCAGCAGGGCGTCCTCTTCCGCGATGGCAACGCGTGAATCGCGCAGTAGCACGGCGGCATCACTGGCCGTCGTATCACCGGACGCAACATCACCGGCAACAAGTGCGCGCAAGGCGGTGGCGTCTGCGGCGATCTCGACCTGCGGCTCAGGCTGGCTCTGCCGCGTCAAGCGAAGCTCCGGCGCCCCGCGCCACAGCGGACAGTCGGCAACATCAAAACGATCGGCCAGGCCAAGCCCGCGCAACTGCAGAGCCAAAACATGGCGCTGCGAATCGAGCGAACCCGAATGCGCCGCCTCGTCATTGTTGGTCGTCGAGGCCGCGTGCGTGCGCCACGAGTAGAGCACTTCGGCCACGTGCTTGGGTTGATGGCCCGCGCGCACGAAGCGCAGCAGGGTGTCCCAATCGTGGCAGTAGTTCGCGCCAGGGTCGGCGTAGACGCCGAGGCGCAGGGCCTCGGCACGATCGAAGGCGCACAGATGCCAGATGTAGCTGCAAGCCAGGGCAAGCGCCGGATCCCAGCCGGTTCGATAGAACGGGTTGACCCGTCGACCGTCGGTGAAGTGGTCCTCATCGGAGAACAAGAACTTCGCCGTTGGCGTCGCCCGCAAGGCGTGGCCAAGAGCGCGGATCGTATGCGGGGCCAGCAGATCGTCGGAGTCCACCGGCAAGACAAACTCGCGATCCGCCGCCGACAGCGCCGCCCGCATGCCGCCGAGAATGCCGCGGTTCTCCGGCTCGCGCACCAACTGCACCCAGCCCAATTGCGCCAACTCGTCGAGACACGCGCGGCTGGCTTCATCGGTCGTGCCATTGTCGACCAACACCCAGACCGCGCCTTCTTCGTTCTGCGCCGCGAGTGATGCCGCAAGTTCGCGCAGCAGATCAGGCGGCGTGTTGTAGGCACTGGTGACGAATGCGAAACGCTCGCCCACACGACCACCCAATGGCGCCAGTTCGGGCAACGAATCGGTTGCTACCTGCCGTCGACGCCGCAACCAGGCGCGCGCTTGCTGCAAGATTCTCATCACCTAGCCCGGACTATTCAGCCGTCGTGCTCTTGCGCCCTGCGCGGACAGTTCGTCAGCGGTCAGCGTGCGCACGACTGTTTCGACCTTGGGACTGTAGATGCCAAACACCATGTGCTTGGGCACTGGGTCCACGATCTCGATTACCACGGCATTGTGCACCCAATCGAGGAAGCGCAGGTCCTCCTGATTGTACGCAGCAGCGGGCGACACGCCGTACGCACCGGGACGCACGGACAGCTTCAGCTTGAACTCGTAGCGAACAAACTCGCCGACGCGGACCGGGCCAACGTCGACATACTCCTGCCACGTATTGACGCCGATGACATCGGTGCCGAGGCGATCGCGCAGGTAGAAGCCCAGCCCACAAGTCTCCAGATCGATGTCGTATCGAACGTCGAATCGGAACGTGACTGTTTCGTCGAGCTCGAACATGCGACCGACCTTGCCGTTCGAACCAACTACCTGACTGCGAACGATCTCGGCCTTGCCGTCGCCGTGGCGAAGCCACGGGAAGTCCTTGTCGGCCGACGGTGCCGGCGCGGCGTGTTGCGCTTCTTCGCCACCAGCTCCTAAGCCATCGGCCCCTTCGCCACCGCCCCCTTCGCCACCGTCCCCTTCGCCACCGGCCATGGCCGCAGCAGAATCAGCATCTGGCGCCTCTTGCATGCGGTCGCCGATCATCCGCCCCAAGTACCAATGGCCAACCATCGGAGCATCGCCGGACTTGATCAGGCGACCTTTCTCAAGCACGACCGCCTGGTCACACAGGCGCTTGACGCCTTCGATGTCATGCGACACGAACAACAGCGACGTGCCATCCTCTCTCATCTGCCGGATGCGGGTCGCACAACGCTGCTGGAACACCACATCGCCAACCGACAGCGCCTCGTCGACAATCAGGATGTCTGGGTCGACGGCCGTCGCGACGGCAAATGCCAGTCGCACGAACATGCCCGAGCTGTAGGTCTTGACCGGCCGATCGAGGAAATCGCCGATATCTGCGAACGCGGCGATGTCGTCAAACCGCGCCTTCATCTCTTCCTCGGGCACACCGAGCACGGCACCGTTCAAGAAGACATTCTCGCGACCGGTGAACTCAGGGTTGAAGCCGCTACCCAATTCGAGCAGCGCTGACACCCGCCCGACGCGACGCACTTCGCCGTGCGTCGGCGTCAAGGTGCCGGCGATAATCTGCAGCAAGGTGCTCTTGCCGGCACCGTTCTGACCGAGCACACCGAGCGCCTCACCGCGTCGCAACTGGAACGAAACATCACTCAGGGCCGCGAACTCGGTAAAGAAGCTCTTCTTGCCGCGCGACAGCATCTGCCGCAAACGGTCAAACGGGCGGTCGTAGATCAGGTACGTCTTGCCGAGTCCGCAAACGTCGAGCACGACCTCGCTCTGCTCGAACGAACTCTGCTCCCCCAAGGCGCGCTTGGGGATCGTGCCATCAGAAGGGCCTTCAGAAGAGCTACTAGAGGACATCGGCAAACCCACGACGTGTCTTCTGGAACCAGGCAAAGCCAAACCAGGCGGTCAAGACCGACAGCACAAAGAACACGCCGAGCGACATGAAGTTCGGCAACTGTCCCCAGACCAACACCATGCGCGCTTCATCGACGGCGATCTTCAGTGGGTTCCACTCCAAGATCGAGGCGACGAGCGGTGCGTTATCCAAGATCGCCTGAAACGGGAACACCACTGGCGTCAAGAAGAACAACGCCTGGGAGATCACGCCAACGACATGGCCGAGGTCGCGCGCGAAGACACCGAGCGAAGCGAAGAACCAACCGATGCCGGCAGAGAAGAACGCCAGCGGTATCAACACCAGCGGCAGCAACAGCACGGTCCAACTCAACGGTTGGCCGAGCAAGATCGTGCCGACGGCAAGGATGAGCAAGCCCACCGTCGCATGAAAGAGCGCACTGCCAACCAACGCCAACGGCAGGATCTCGAGCGGGAAGACGACCTTCTTGACGTAGTTCGGATGCGCCAGAATCATCGTCGGCGCGCGTGTGAGCACTTCGGTGAACACGCCAAACACCGTCATGCCGCAGAAGATCAACAGCACGGCGGGGCGATCGGGCAAACCGTCGCCGCCAAACCTGGCGCCACGAAACACGGTGCTGAACACAATCGTAAACACACCCAGCATCAACAGCGGGTTGAGGAACGACCACGTCAACCCAAGTGCCGAACCGCGGTAGCGGCCAATCGCATCGTTGCGCGCAAACCGCGTCACCAATTTGCGATGGCGCCAAATGGTGGCCAGTGGTTCGACCGGCACCGAAACGTCGGGCCCGAAGATGACCGTCGGTCGGGCAGTCTTGGCTGGATACGTGCTTGTCACCGGAGATACATCTAAGCGGATGGGTGCAGGACTAGCCAGATCGCTGGCAAACAGGTCCTGCCTACGGGTGCCTAGGCGACCAGCCCAAGCTGCGCAAACGGGTCGCATCGCCGACCACGACCATGGGCTCATCGAACGGCGTATCGTCCGGGGCGAATGACAGCAGGTCTTCGCGGCCAAGCTCGCGCGCGATTCGCTGGGTCAGTTCGCGCACCGTGACCCCATGGCCCGAGGCGATGTTGACGACGCCACCGCCTTCGAGGCCAGCCGCTGCGTCAAAGCCTGCCGCCACGTCATCGACGTGCAGGTAGTCGCGCACCTGACGTCCGTGCGAACGCAACGCAATCGGCTCACCGGCCTCGAGCTTCAGCCGCACCATCGGCACCAACCGCTTGGGGTGCTCGTAGGGCCCGTACAAGTAGAACACGCGGGCCCACACGAGCGGGATGCCCGCGTCGCGACCGAGCTGCAGCGCGATGTTCTTGAACGCCAACTTCGACGCCGAATAGATGTGCTGCGGCCGCTCCAAGGTGGTGTCCTCGTTGAGCGGTTCGCTGCCCGACGTGTCGTATTCGAAGCACGTTCCCGCACAGACGAACTGCTCGGGCTGCAGCGCCAGCACCTCGCGCACGAACGCAGCGCCCGCGTGCAGGTGCTGAAGGTTCTGCTCGGCGTTGGTCAGGTACTTACCTGGCTCGGCATACCAAGCCAGATGGAAGACGCGCTGCGGCCGGAAATCGGCCAGCACACCCCGCCAACTCTCGGGCTCGGTCAGCTCGGCATTCGCCGTCTGCACACGATCCGCATACTCGCCCAGGCGACGCAGGTCGTCGGTCGCGCGATCGAGCACCATGACTTCATCGCCAGCGGCGGCGAAGCGTCGCGCCAGCGCCGAACCGATGAAGCCCGTGCCGCCGGTGATCAGCGTGCGCTTGGCCTCGCGGCTGCCTGAATCGCTAATGGACACGATCGACAACTAGTGGGGTGTATCGAAAGTTCGGCGCAAAGGTCGCCGGCCCTGAACGCCGCTCGCGGCGTTGCGATTCCTCGACAGGATGTCTGTAACATGCCTTCGCCACCGCGCCTTGCGAGCAACGCTCATGACTCGCCGACTCATGCCACGAAGTTCCGAAACACCCCACTAGTGATTCTTGACCAACCACGAGTACGGAATGTCGTTCTCGAACGGATCGAGGCGCGAACTGCGTGACGGATCGTGCGCGTGCGTGCAGGCATTGGCGATCAATGCCGTTTCCGTGCCGACGGTCGTGAAGCCGTTCCACGTATCCGGCGGCACCTGCACCAGGCAGTAGTTGTCGACACCGAAGAACACTTCCTGCAACTCGCCGCGCGTCTTGGAGCCTTCGCGATCGTCGTAGATGACGATCTTGGCATTGCCGACGACACACGCGTAGTTGAGCGTCATGTCGCGATGCATGTGCCAGCCCTTGATCACGCCTGGATGCACCGAGCTGAAGTAGATCTCGCCGAACTCGATGAAGTGCTCATCGGTGCTGCGCAGCATGTGCATGACCGTGCCGCGGTCGTCGGGGATGCGACGCAGCGGGATGATGCGCAGTCCTTCAATGCGGCTCGGCAACATGTTGGCCGCACTCATGCCGTCGTCTCCGCCTCGCCCACGACGTCCGCCAGGATGCGCGGTTCTGGCACTGGATGGATGAAGCGGCCACCGATCTGCTCGTAGCCACGCTGCTGCTGCCGAATCTCGTCGGCGAAGTTCCACGCCAACAGCAAGGCGTAGTCGGGCTTGTTCTCAAGCAACTTCTCGACCGGGTAGATCGGCAAGTGCACACCCGGTGCAAACCGACCTTGCTTGACCGTGCTGCGGTCGACGATGTAGTCGATCACGTCGGCGCCGAGGCCACAGTAGTTGAGCAGCGTGCTGCCCTTGGCTGAGGCGCCATAGGCGACGATGCTCTTGCCTTGCTTCTTGAGGCCGGCAAGCAATTCGACCAGCTGCTCACGCATGACGCGCACGCGCTGCCCCATTTGACGGAAGACCTCGGGGCCGGCCAGACCTTCGCTGCGCTCAAGCTGCCGCACCCGCTCGACGTCCGAAGTCTTGCTGCGCGCGCCAGGCTTCTGCAGGAAGACGCGCAAGGAGCCACCGTGCACCTTCTGTTCCTGCACATCAAACAGTTCCAATCCCGCCAACTCGGCCGCCTTGGCAACCGCGTGAAGCGAGAAGTAGTAGACGTGCTCGTGGTAGACCGTGTCGAACTCCAGATGGCGCATGAACTCGCGCAACCAGGGGAACTCAAACACCGCAACACCATCTTCTTTGAGCAGCGAACGCACGCCCTCGAGGAATGGCACCAACTCGGGCACGTGGGCCAAGACGTTGTTGCCGATCAAGACGTCCGCCGCGCCCTTATCCGCGAGCACCTCAGCCGCCGTCTCAGGACTGAAGAACTTGGCCAACGTTGGCACGCCGGCGGCGTTGGCCTTGACCGCGATATTCTGCGCTGGCTCGACACCGAGACACGGCACGCCGGCGGCGACGAAGTTCTTGAGCAGGTAGCCATCGTTGCTCGCCACTTCGACCACGAAGCTGTCCTTGCCCAGATCGAAGCGCTGCTTCAGATCGTCGGCGTAGCGCTTGCTGTGCTGCACGAACGCATCGGAGAAGCTGCTCTCGTAGAAGTAGTTCGAGAACAGTTCTTCGGGCGCCACGAGATGCAGCAGCTGCACGGCGTGGCACTCGTGGCAATAGCCCACCTGCAACGGATACCGCGCTTCGGACTCTGCCGTCGCGGGCTTCGCTTCGAGCAAGGCATTGGCCAAGGGAACGACGCCAAGATCGAGAAACGACTCGACCTTCGCGGCCCTACAAACAAGACAATCAGACATAGAACGAGAGAGGTGCAGGGTTCAAGATCGAGTGCTTCGGGCGCTGCGAATGCTCGCACGCCCGATCGCAACAAGATGCCAGTGCGAGGCTATCAGTGCGGGGCTATCAGTGCGGGGCTATCGGTGCGGGGCTATCAGTGCAGGGTTAGCTGTCCGCTGAAGACTTGTTGGCCGTCAGCAAACGGCGGTACCATTCGACGGTATCCACGAGGCCCTCAGCCAGGCTCCAGCGCGGCTCCCAACCAATCATCTCGCGCGCCTTGCGGGCTGAGAGATACTGATGCTTGATCTCATTCTTCGCCTCGTTGAGCACTTGAGGTTCGAGATCGCTGCCCATGACCTTGAGGATCTGCTTGGTCAACTCGAGCACGGTGACCTGGATCTCATTGCTGAAGTTGAACGCGTGGCCGTGCAACTTGTCGTCGTCCATGCACTCGGCCAAATGCAGATAGGCGTACACGGCATCCTTGACGAAGAAGTAGTCGCGGATGAACGTGCCATCGCTGCGGATGATCGGCCGCTCGCCTTGCACGACACTGCGGACCGTGCCCGGGATGATGCGGTTCCAGTTGAGGTCGCCACCGCCGTAGAGGTTGCCGCAACGCGTGACCGTCACCGGCAAGCCGAAGCTGTGCGCATAGGAGATCGCGATCAGATCGGTGCAGCTCTTGCTGACGTCGTAGGGATGGCGACCGATCAGCGGCGCGTCCTCTTCGTACGGCAACTTTTCTTGATCACCGTAGGCCTTGTCCGAAGACGCCACCACGATGCGCTTGACGGTCGGGTTGACGCGGCAGGCCTCGAGCACGTTCCAAGTGCCGCGCACGTTGGCCTCAAAGGTCGCGCGCGGGCCGCGATTGGCCGTACCGACGATCGTCTGTGCCCCGAGGTGCATGACGGTCTCGACCTCGTATTCGTTGATCGCGCGCTCAAGGCAATCGTAGTCCTCAAGACGACCGCGCACCGTATCGACGCGCGTGTGCAGGTCGTTCTCGGAGTAGAAGCGACTCTTCATCACTTCGTCGCGCACCAAGGCAACCACGTTGGCGCCGCGTGCGAGCAACTCCTCGACCATCCACGAACCGAGCAGGCCAGTGGCCCCGGTGACAAACACGCTGCGGCTACGCCAGAAATTGCTCACTACCAAACCTTCCAAGGCGCGTCGCCAGCATCCCACACACGGTTGAGCAGTTCGAAGTCGCGGTAGGTGTCCATGCACTGCCAGTAGCCGCTGTGGTCAAACACCTGCAGCTGGTTGGCGGACGCGAGATCCATCAACGGCTTCTGCTCGAGCACCAACCCTTCATCGCTGCTCAAGTAATCAAAGAACTCACGCTTGAACATGAAGTAGCCGCCGTTGATCGGCCGCCCCCCATCGAGCTGTGGCTTCTCGCTGAAGTTCGTGACGACGCTGCCATCGACGACCAACTCGCCAAAGCGCGACTGCGGCCGCACCCCGAGCACCGTGCCGATGCAATCATGCTTCCGATGGAAAGCCTCTTCGGCGGCAAGGTCGACGGATGCCACTCCGTCCCCGTAGGTCAGACAGAAGTCGCTGCCGTCGACATACTCGCGGACGCGGTGCAACCGCGCACCGGTCATCGCCTTGGCACCGGTTTCGACCAGCGTCACCTTCCAATCACTCTCAGCGTGGCGACCGTGCACTTGCAGGTCACCAGAACCGAGGTCGACGGAGAAGTTGTTGCTACGCGCCTGGTAGTTGAGGAAGTAGTCGCGAATGACGTCGCCCTTATAGCCAAGGCACAAGACGAACTCGTGGTGCCCGTAGGCCGCGTACGACTTCATGATGTGCCACAAGATTGGCCGGCCGCCGACTTCCACCATGGGCTTGGGCTTGTACTCGGTCTCCTCGCGGAGACGCGTTCCCATGCCGCCGCACAAGATCACGACCTTCATGACAGTCTCTTCAATGTGACATCCTCAACGTGACAATCGCTTCAATACGCCCCGACGTAAACCCATTCCAAGGTAGACCAGCAAGGCGCAGGACAGACAGCATGGCGGGAGCCAAAGCTTGCATGGCCGCTCGTGCTGCCTACTGCCGCGCTCCAGACCATCGCCCGCCAGGATAGATAGCCGGCCAGTCAGTGCAAGCTTTTCACCTTGCTACCGAGCCCTGGGCACGCGCCACCAACTGGAGCCCAAGGACCCGGCCCGCACAGCTCGCCAGCGACGCCGGCTGCGAGGCATTCGGGCGCGCCTGCCAAGTGCTGGTGAACTCTGCGAGCCCGGCGAGCAACCCAGCAAGGCGCGAAGAACTGCATGCAACGCACTCTATCCGCCATTCTCTGGACCTCGATGCAACCCCAGCCCTTCCCGCAGCGTCGTCGCAATCCACCGCAACTCAAGCTCGTCGCGGCCCTTCAGCATGCGTCGGCTGTTCCAGCCGGCCTTGATCTGCAGCTGCTTGACGACCTTGGTATGGTCGGCACCAACACGATCGATCAGCACGACGTCCGTCACAGAGCCAGCTGGCAACACCTGGATGTGCTCGCCGAAGAACGCGCCAACGCGGTGGATCGCCAATGCGCCATCCACGACGCGAAACACCGTGCTGCGCAGAGCGGCGACCAGACCCGCAAAACACAGCATCGCTCCGAGCACTGCCATTCCTGCTGGAAACCACGCCACCCAAGCGTATTCCTCGGCCCGCCAGGCGAAGACGAGCGCCAACCCAAGCGGAAACACAACCGCCATGAACCCCGCAAGCACCAAGCTGCCCACGGGCCCCGTAAAACCCAGACGCGGAACCGTCAACACAAGCCCGTCATCCGCATACGCGACGCTTGCGCGCTTGAGCTGGTCGCCGTCCGCGCCGACATCCCCACTGACGTTCTCAGGCGAGCAGAAAGCGATGGCATCGTGTTCCTCATGCGCCAGGACAAAGCCAAGCTCCGCCGCGATTCGCTCGGCGGCGTCGCGCAGCAAGTGGCGCCGATAGCGCTTCGCGACCCGCACCATGGTCGAAGCCCCGCACCACAGCTCCAACCGCGCAATGGCGCCGTCGTAGCGGCCTTGGTGGCGAGCCACTGGTCGCGTGACCGCCATGCGAGTCAATTCCCGGCGCGACACACTTCGCCGAAAGTCTAGCGGCCCGACCTGCTCCACGACGTGAATGTGCGTGGCACGAATCTCGATGCGCGCCCGCGACAGCATCAACAAGACAGATGCCAAGATCATGCCGCACCCGGCCAGCAACGCGATTCCGCCGGCAGCCATCGGATCCTCGAACCCATCCATCAGCGTGTTCACACCAGCGAACGCAAACAGGCAGCCCCCAAACAGCAGCAGCACGGCCGCCATCTGCTTGGCGGGGCCGGCCTGGCCAAAGCGCCGGGGCAAGTGCAGCACCGTGCCGTCACTGCCTTTTGTCACTGCAATCTCGCTGCAAGCCATCGCCACCACTGTAGGTTGGCAGAACGCGAGCTTACAGATTGCCGCTTGAGCGGCCCCGCGTCGACTGCTTGAGCCACCCTGCACAATTGGGGATGCCGCTGAGGCGTGGCCGGACAGCAGCGTGCATCGCGTGCGGATGGAATCGCTGTGCGTGGTGGCGCGCGAGAACGCAGGCGAATCGGTGGATTCGGCGAGGCTCTCGCGGGACGCCAAGTGCGGCGAGGCCGCCGCAGGCGTTGGGCGCGGCTGTTCGGCCGGGCCTCTAGGCCACCCGTGACCGCGCCAGCAATAGAGTGCTCGGGCGTTGCCAACCAACAGGACTTCATGCCGACCGACACCAAACTGCTGCGCGAGGTGCGCGCCTGCACGATCTGCGCCGAGTATCTGCCGCACTGCGTGCGGCCGATCGTGCAAATGCACAAGTCGGCACGCATCCTGATCGCCGGCCAAGCGCCGGGTCGCAAGGTGCACGAGTCGGGCGTGCCGTTTGACGATGCCAGCGGCGATCGCCTGCGGCAATGGCTCGGAGTCGACCGCGACACGTTCTACGACCCGAAGCGCATCGCCATCCTGCCGATGGGTTTCTGCTATCCGGGCACCGGCAAGAGTGGCGACCTGCCGCCGCGAGCCGAATGCGCCGAAAACTGGCGGGCGGCAATGATGGCGATGCTGCGCGAACTGCAGTGGACCTTCGTCATCGGCGGCTATGCGATGAGCTGGCACCTCGACCTCAACAAGCCTGATGTGACCGGCACGGTTCGCGACTTCGCAGCGTTTCGAAAGCAGCGCATCACGCCGCTACCTCACCCAAGTCCACGCAACAACATCTGGCTGCGGAAGAACGAGTGGTTTGAGGCCGACGTGCTTCCCGACGTTCGCCGCCGGGTGAAGCACGCGCTGCGTTAGGCCAATGGAAGGGCCTGGACGGGCGTTCGCAGACACGTTACCTTCTGGTCACATGTCGCACGACGACCACGACGACCTGGTGTTCAAAGCGCTCGCGGACAAAACGCGCCGGAGCTTGATGGATCTGCTGCGCAAACGCGCGCACACCACGGGCGAGTTGTGCGACCAGTTCGAAACCACACGGTTTGCGGTCATGAAGCATCTGAAGGTGCTCGTCGACGCAAACCTCGTGCTCATCGAACGCCGCGGCCGCGAGCGCTGGAACCTGCTCAACCCGGTACCACTGCGACGCATACAACGTCGCTGGCTGCGCCACTTCGACACGCAAGCTGCCGACCGCATGCTCGACCTGAAAGCGAATCTAGAGCAGAAGGCGACAACCCCAAAGAAGACCCACTCGCGCAATCGCGCATGACCATCACCATGACAACACCTACCCCCCTCAGCAACGCAACCGTTGCTCGCTACGCCCTCGAAGTCGATCTCAAAGCCACGCCGCAACAGGTCTGGGATGCGCTCACGGACGACATCGGTCGCTGGTGGCCCGGACCGTTCTTCATGTGCGTCGGACCTGGCCCCCGCCGAATGAGCCTCGACGCACGCCCCGGCGGTCACATGCACGAGGACGCCGGCGGCGGCAACGGCATGATCTGGGGCACCGTCATCCACGTGCAGAAGGGCAAGGTGCTCGAACTCAGTGGCTCGTATGGCAGCCCGCTGACCTGGCTCGGCAAGTACGAGCTGCTAGCCCACGAGAACGGCACCAAGCTACGCTTCACGGAAGCTTGCTTCGGCCACGTGACCGAAGCAGAAATGGCCAGCAAGGACCACGGCTGGCGCTACCTCTACGACGGCTGCATGCGAGCCCACCTCGAAGGCAGCGAACCGCCCGAATGGCAGGACGCGCCGGCGAGTTCCTGTTGATCCCACCACGCAGATCTGCCTAACGTGGCCTCAGACCACGGTGCCCAGGGCACATAATCCATATGGAAAAACTCGTTAACGGCGTCCACCACTTCCAAGACAACGTCTTCCCGAAAGAGCGTGAGAACTTCGAGAACATGGCGAAGTGGCAGCAGAAGCCGCTCGCCGTGTTCGTCACCTGCTCGGACTCCCGGATCATGCCGACGATGTTCACGCAGTCGGATCCTGGCGACCTGTTCTTCGTCCGAAACGCCGGCAACATCATCCCGCCACACGGGGGCCAAGCCGGTGGCGAAGCAGCAACCATCGAGTACGCCGTATCGGTTCTCGGCGTGCGCCAGATCATCGTCTGCGGCCACTCACAGTGCGGCGCGATGAAGGCCATCATCGATACGCCTGAGGCGCTGGAGCCCTTGCCGAGCGTTCGGCAATGGCTGCACCACGCCGACGCAACGCGACAGATCGTCAACCACAAGTACAAACACCTCAAAGGCGAAGAACGCCTGGTCGCCGCGATCGAAGAGAACGTGCTCGTGCAGATCAACAACCTCAGCACGCATCCAGGCATCGCGATGCTGTTGGCAACCGGCGAACTCAAGGTGTTCGGCTGGTACTTCGACATCGCGACCGGCCATGTGCACCACTACGACCCGGCCAGCGGCAAGTTCGTGGAACTGACGCACGAAGATCAGGGCGTCAGCGCGATCCCGCTTCGCCACATCTAGCTCCGCTAGACCTAGGCCACTCTGCATGGCCCAAGCCAGTCTGCGAGACCCAGGCCACCCCGCTAGACCCAGGCAACCCAGCTAGATCTAGCCATATCCCGGCCCCAACGTCCGACCGCATCGACGAATCCCCAGTCGGCGCCGATTGCCGTCGGTCTGCATTTGGAATGCGGGCCAACCGACCCTATCCTGCTTGCCCCAAACCATGACCTACGACGTCCTAGTGATCGGTGCCGGCCCAGCCGGCTACGTCTGTGCCATTCGTTGTGCCCAACTCGGCTTGAAGACTGCGGTCGTCGAGAAGGAAAGCCTCGGGGGTGTCTGCCTTAATGTTGGCTGCATCCCAAGCAAGGCCCTGATCGCCGCCAGCAAGCTGGTGCACAAGATCCAGACGGCTGACGTCATGGGCATCAAGGCGAAGTATGAAGGCCTCGACGTCAATGCACTGGTCTCGTGGAAGGCCGGCATCGTCAACAAGCTGACGTCCGGCGTCGGTGGCCTGCTCAAGAACCACAAGATCGACACGATCATGGGCGACGCCAAGGTCGTCGCGAAGGGCAAGGTCGAGGTCACGTCCAAGGACGGCAAGAAGACCCTCGAGGCCAAGAACATCGTCGTCGCAACCGGCAGCACCCCGATCTCGGTGCCCGGCTTCGACTTTGACGGCAAGAGTGTCTGGGGTTCGACCGAAGCGCTCGCACCGAAGAAGATGCCCAAGCGCATGGTCGTCATCGGCGGCGGCTACATCGGTCTCGAACTCGGCCTCGTCTACCACAAGCTCGGCACCGAAGTGCGCGTGCTTGAGTTCATGGACCGCGTGCTGCCGGGCATGGAAGCCGACCTCTCCAAGGAGATGGGGCGCTCGCTCAAGAAGAAGAAGGTCCCGGTCCACCTCAACACCAAGGCCGTTGGCTACAAGAAGGTCAAGGGTGGCCTCGAAGTCACCGCCGAAGTGAACGGCAAGCCGCAGACGTTCGAATGTGACATCATCCTGTCGTGCGTCGGTCGCTTCCCCAACGGCAAGGGTCTCGGCCTCGAAGAAGTCGGCGTCGACGTCACCGACCGCGGCTTCATCAACGTGGACCACCACCGTCAAACCAACGTGCCCGGCATCTACGCGATCGGCGACGTTGCCGGCCAACCGATGCTCGCCCACAAGGGTTCGCACGAAGGCCTGGTCGCAGCCAGCGCAATCGCAGGTGACAAGGGTGCGGCCTACGATCCAGCGTGCATTCCGGCGGTGATCTTCACCGACCCGGAGATTGCCTCCGTCGGCCTGTCGGTCGCCGAAGCCAAGGAGCAAGGCTTCGATCCAGTCGAAGGCAAGTTCCCGTTCGCTGCTTCCGGCCGCGCGATGTCCCTCAACGAAACCGAAGGCTGGGTCAAGGTCGTCGGCGACAAGAACACCGACAAGCTGCTCGGCGTGCACATGATTGGCCCGGAAGTCACCGAGCTGATCGCGGAAGCCGCGCTCGCCATCGAGATGGGCGCGACGGTGTCCGACATGGCGCAGACGATCCACGCGCACCCGACCCTGCCCGAGGCGATGATGGAAGCTGCCGAGTCCGTGCACCAAATGGCAGTGCACATCTTCCAGAAGCCGACCAAGTAGCGGCTAGCTGGTCTACCGCGCTGCTTCTTCGGAGAACGTCGCCCGGTAGCGCGGCACCTCGACCGAGAACAGCTGACCAGCGTCTGGCAGTCACCACGGCTAGGATCCGGATCGCGCGAAGCCACTATCCAGCGGCCTGCCTAAACATTCACGTTCACAGCTGAACCGGCCGGCAACTTGGACAGCAACTGCTGCATCAAGTCGTCTGCGGTGTCGTTGTTCGCCGATCCCAACATGCTGCCCAGATCCCTTTCGCCAACGGCGAGATCGAAGGCGCCGCCGCCCCTTTGGCCGGCCCCACGCAAGCGCGGTGGCGGCCCCATCTTGCTCTCCACCTCAGTGGGATCGAAGCCGTTTTCCTCTAGTGCCTTCGCCATGGCTGCACGATGGGTTTCCGGGCTCTGATCGCTGTCGGTCATCGCAGCTCGGACCGACTCCATGATCGCGTCCCTTGCCTCAAAGAGGCTCTTGCCATCGTCATTGACGATGCCCTTCGCAGTCTCGTCCAGCTTCTGCCGCATGCCGTCTGGCGGTGGGCCTGGTGGCCGCTTCCCCTGCACCTCTGCATTGGGCGCCACGTTGGCCCCGATCGCACTGATTCCATTCATGATTCCCTTCTCCAACTTGCGCGGAGACTCTCCGCGGATCGCCGACAACGCACTGCCCACAATGCGGACCACGGTCAGAATCAAGTTTTCTTCGCAGCATCACGAACTGCTGAGAAGACCGACACCGGCCGCATCTTGATGCCTGACAAGTGCTGCATTCTTGAGCATCAAGAATCGAATCGAGATACATCGCACGGATCGCGTGCGACCCAGATTGGCTAGGCGCGTGATGAGTTGAGGCTGTGACACGCAGGCGGTCACGATTCCCAAACACAACGAGTAGCAGCCACGCCCGGCCGCCCTAGCGATTTTTCAGCGACGCCAACACCGCCTCAACCTCTGCCCAGAGTTTGCGCGCTGGCTCGAAGCTGTCGACCGCCGCACGCATTGGTTCGAGTTCGGTGTGGAGCTGCCAGATCCGCAACGTGCGCGTCAGCGCCCAACGCTCGACGCCGAGAGCGAACCGTTCGCGGCTCTGCGCAGTTACTTCGAGCAGCCCGATCGGCGCAAGGCACGGAGAGTTCGAAGTGAAACCCATCGCTATTGCTGCCAACTGATATCCAAAGCGCCAGATGCGATCCAACCAAACGCATTGTAGCCCGGCGTGTAGACACCCCATTGGAACCCGAGCAATGCACCAGGTGGCGCCCCCACAGGGATAGGCACCGATACGCTGGCATCGCCAGTAGCCGTCGTGATCGTGGGCATCGCGAGCAGCAGCGGGAAGTCGACATAGAGCGTGCATCCTGGTGCACCCGGGATCGGGGCGGTCGTCAGCGTGTTGCTGATCAACAGCGCTGCCAGACTGCCACTCGGGGCGTTGCTCAGTTCGATGGCGAACTCCAGGTTGCCAGGATACGGATCCCCATCAGTTTGGATGGTTGGCAGCGTCCCCCCGGGCCCTGCACATGCAGAACCATATGGCGACACGAAGGACGTGACCGGTTCATAGACGCGGGCATGGATGTCGTTGATCAGACCAACCGAATTGCTCTCGTCCAGCCAGGCGAACATGACGCCGTTCGGCGCATTGGCCGATCCCGCGACGACGGACGATGCCCGCAGGCTCCGCCGCAATCGCCCGCTCGCAGTGCTGACGGGACTGCTGGGAGCGTGCACGGTCCCGGACAACCGAACGCGCGCCGCGTAGACATCCGGCTCGGACGAGTTACCGAGTGGCGCGCTGAGATAGCCGACGCTGAACTCCGTCGAACCGGCCCCGACCGCGGGGTGCGATTCCCAGTTGGACGTGGCGCGGATCGAGAAGGCGTTGCTAACGGGACCGAAGTTGTCATACATGCGCGCTTCGATGTCGAAAGCGTTTTGCCATACGCACAACGTCTTCCAAGCAATCTGGTTGTCGATTGCTGCGACATCCGGTCGCCGCTCGTCGACACCGATCGACGAACCGCCCTGCATGCCTTGTGGCCCCTGTACGAAGCTCAGGCTCGTAGCGTCGACGATCACCCACGCCGTGCGGACATCGAAGTCACCCGGTGCCGGGCTTGGGAAGAAGCGCTCCCAACACATCCTGGTCACTTCACCGCCGACAGTGGGATGGAGGTGTCGTCGCGGCATCCGGACCCGCTGCACGTAGCCGTTGGTTGCCGCCTCGACGGTGAGTTCGTTGCCCAGCGATATCGTCGGCATCGGCCCCCCATTCAGCACGTTTCGGCGCATCATGATTTTCGTCGGATTGGCACTGCCATTGGGCGTGCGGTCCCAGGCAACGAGCATCACGCCGGCACGGAACGAAACCGCCGCGCGCTGATCCCGCGTGCTCAGCGGGATACTGGTCAGCTGGTGCACAGGGCTGAGCAAGCCTGTGCCCGAGGAGTTCAACAACTGCCCTCGCAGGCCCGTGTTGTCGCTCCAAACAACGTAGAAGCCGGACGAGACGGCGTTGTCAACGTAATTGACCGTTGGCCAGGTCGCGAAACCCGCGCCGGTCAGTGGGCCGATGCCCGAGATCATGGAGCCGTCGCGACGGTAGCGCTGCACCCGAATGCGCCGGTCGTTGACCGAGAACTCGCGCTGCCAGACCACCATGAACGTATCCGCGACCGGGTCGTAGCCAACGTCCGGATTGAGGTCGGTGAACCCCGACCCGCTGACCGAATGCACCGGCCCGACAGCAGGGTCGATGATCACAGGATACGAGGCGTGCTCCAGGAACTCCGCCGACACCACCAGTTCGATGCGGCCGTTGCCGTCGTAACGCGTGGCAACCGGAACCCGGTTGGTGCTACCGCGCGAAAACGCAACCGCCTCGCCGTAGAGGAAGGCCGGTGCCTCGCCGACGCAGAACTCGATGGCCTGGTGGCGTGAGGTGTATGCCTGCGCGTACAGGTCCGGTCCGGTCGCCGTGATTCCGAGCACCAGATCGCCGTCCCCAGACGGTCTTTGCGCCAATACAAACGACTGCTCGAATCCGGTCGCAGTCAGCTGGTATCGCTCGGTGATACCTTGGTGCTGGTAGTGCGCCATGTCCGACGCCAAGCGCGAAGCATCAATCGCTTCGACCATCGTGCGAGCATTGCCGCGGCCCCAGTCGGTGAGTCGCAGAGTCAACGTCACGGTGCTTGCGTCATCGCGCGGATCACGCACCATCAATGCGGCACCCCGTGCGTCAAAGTCCGCGTGGTAGCCACGCCCATCTGCACCGAGGGTACCGTCGGCTCGCGCAAACATGCCCAGGACCCCGTCAGTGGATGGCATGGAGAAGTCGGGCACGGCATCCCGCGCTGCGACCGATCCCGAGCGATCGACTTGCTCGGGAGGCAGGCTTTGACTTGGCGCTTGGCCGACGAGCGTGGCGCAAGTGGCTACGCAGGAGATCCAACAGGATGTGAAGATGTTCATGGTGTCTGTGGCGTGTAAACAGGAATCAGCAGTGCGGGGGTGGTCGTGCCGCCCCCATCCATCCGCTACCGGCGCGCGCAGCCCCTCAGAAGCCGGCAGGTGTTCCTGATGCGCAGCGGCGAAGAAGGGCCCGGGCAGGCCCTGTGCAAGAACGGTTGGCAGCGAGATTCGGCATCCCTGTAGGGAATGCCACGCGTGCCGGGGTATCTCGGTCTTTCCCACATTCCTCGAATTCGAGCAGGACCGATTTCTCAGGAAGCCGCGCGACAAGCGAAGCGGAGTGTCATTCCCCAGTCGATGGCACTTCCCGCACCTTTCCGCGCGGCACTCTACCGCTCGTTGCTATTCCTTCTCGCAGCCGCGCCGCTGGGACAAACGTGCCTGGCACAGCAGTCCCGGGCCGGCGGCGCCGCAGAAGCGCATCGACTGGGTGTTGTTGACGCCGACTTGGGAAGTGGTTGCGGTGCCGGTGCCGGAGACTGTCGCGTCGGACCACCGTCCCGTTGTGGTGGCGTTGTCTCCAAGGTCCAAACCGATCGTCAAGTGCTCTACGTTTGTCATGGATCGATCTCCTAGCAGCCTTGCGGGGTGCGAATAACTTGCAGCGCCATTATGGCGCTGCGCGGAGGTCGGCCCGCTCATCCCATCTGGCACAGTACTGACAGCGCCACAGTACTGACAGCGCCGCTCGGTTGATCTGTATGATGGGGTCGATGAGTCAGCCAGCAGCGACGATGTCTTCCAGCGCACTTGAAGCACGGCAGCGCTTGCCCATTGCGAGGCTGGCACCGCTTGTTTTGTTGCTAGTCTCCGTATGGACTTCTGGATGCACGGTTACCCAGAAGCCGGTTTCGGGAAGGAAACAGGAGGCCATGAAGAATCGAGTCGAAGTGATTCCGTTCACGCTTACGGACTCGAACAACATCTCGATCGCGGCCGTTCTCAACGACGGAGAGCCCGTGCAGCTCATGCTTCATACAGCCGTGAACTCAGTGTCGCTGACGCGGGAGGCGGGCGAACGATTGACGAGCGTGACGTTCGACGAATCCGGCACGTCGCAGAGTTGGGGTGGCGAGGCCGCAATTGGTGTGAGCCGGGGCAACACGCTGCGCATCGGTGGCAGGACCTGGACGGATCTTCTACTGACGGAGTGTGAGCACTCTGGCCCCCTGACTGATGGCAAGTTCGGGTGCAATCTCTTCGCTGATAGGGTCATGGAAATCGACTTTGAAGAATGCGAACTGCGATTGCACTCGGAGTTGCCAAGTCATGTTTTGGAAGACCCTGATTTCCATTGCTTAGAAGCTCGGCTGGACCGAGGCAGCATGTTTGTCGAGGGGGCCTTCGAAATCGGCGGCAAGAGCTACAAGCACGAGTTCATGGTTCACACTGGCTTTGGCGGGTCGATTCTCATGGATGATGCGTTCGTTGCTGAGCACGGGTTTACGGCATGTTTTCAGAACGGGTCGACGCGAGATCTGAGGGACAGCAACGGCAACGTGTTGACTACGCAGATGGCGACGCTCTCCAGCTTTGGTTTCGGCAACGCTGCCCTCGCGAAGGTTCCAGCGGAGTTGTTTGGCGGAGCGATCGCAGGCCAAAAGGTGAGTATTGTGGGAGCACAGGTTCTCAAGCAGTTCGACATCTTTATCGCGACACGAGCAAAGCGCCTCTACCTGCGACGAAGATAAGAGCTGCGACCATCGAGCCTATCGCAGGCGAACGCATCGCAAGTGCCCTGCGGCGGTAGCGTGCCGGCGAATGCTTCGCATATTCAGCACGTGTCCCGGCCGAGTGCAGCATCCGCATTGCCAGCAAAGATCCGTTGCTGGTCATCCGCAGCAACGCCTAGCGCACCGAGAATCGAACGTTGCTCGGACAATCGATCGGTCCGGCAGTCGGCTACTTGGCGCACACGCGGCGGTCGCTCAGGTCAACGCCCGCCATGCGGCACAGGGCGATTGCGCGGCGGACCTCCAGGCTTCCGATCCTCGGCGATTTGAAGCGCTTGAATGCCGCCAGGCTGGCGTCGTCGGTGAGGATCCAGACCACAGCTTGCCGTGTGTTCATGTCGACCATGTCAAGATACGGGGCTACCTGAACCAAGCGCGGATTGGCGGCGCCAGCGAGCACAAACGAATCGGTGTCCGCAGGGGACGCCATGTGCATTTCGGCACACGCGGCCGCGAATGCCGTGCGCAGCGACCGCCTGGGAGCGAGAGACACGGTCCTGCCTACGGTGATGACCATGTCCTGTGCGTTGCCGTTGCAGCGCAAGAACGTCCCGGCATCGACTCGGAAAGAGATCGGGAGCGCAGACCGGTTCTTCCAGGTGATCTGCACACTTCGAAAGCCACTGCCGCGCGGGTGGACCTCGAGCGCGCCATTGGCGATCAGTTCCGCCAGCGTCTGCTTTGGCGGCTTGGGCGGTCGAGCCGCTTTGGTGATCCCGGCCTCCATGCGCTGCAACTCGAACAGCTGTGTCCACCGCTCGATGGCTTCGCTGCGTGGACACTGCCAGTCACTGGCGGCCTTTTTGAGTTCGGCGAGCGCCGAGCGACGCAGGCTCTCATCGATCTGGCCTGCCGACGACAGCAGGTGACCACGACTCGCTAGCAGGGCTGCGACGAATAGAGGGTTGACGACATCGACCTTGTTGGAAGCCCCGATCGCCGGCGCTTCGATGCGACCCTGCAGATCGAGCGCCAATTGCTTGGAAAGCACGGATCCTAGCTCGACTGTGAACTCACCCGCGGCATCCGCGACCACCGGAAGAGTGCGTCGGCCGCCGGCGCCGTCGAGCACCAACTCGAGGGGCATGCGGTTCGTGTTCCACGGGACATCGACAGCGCGCGTCTCGCGGCGAACACTCTCACTCGTGTGCTCGCCTTCGGAGTGCAACTCATAGGGCAAAGCGATGAACGGGTTGAGCAGCACACCGGTCAGCTGCAGGCGCTCCGTCCATTCGATTTCGCCATCGCCGTCGTAGTCCGGGATGGCGTCGGTGTACGCCGGCGCGAGGAAAGCGATGGCGAATGGAGTGGTGAACAAGCGCCCGATCACCGCTGTCCAAAACTCATACTCGCACTCGGACCAGACCGCGCGTGTTTCCACGTCGATGTCCTGAACGCCGGCACTCGTCACCGTGACGCGACCGATGGCGCGGGAGCCGCTGGTTGCCGGGTCCACCCGAAATCCCTCGATGCCTATTCGTGGTGGCGCACCGGGCGTTCGCTGCGTCGTGCCTGCAACAACGGTTTCGACCTCGTAGCGGCGCGCGATGCCTTCAACGTGCGTGCAAGCGACTAGCGAAAAGGCGACGAGGGCCGCCAGGACAGGTTTGAACCAGGAGGCGCAGTTCATACTTGGCAGCCTAGCGGTGTGGGCGGAAAAATGCAGTTTGGCCCGCACCAACAGCCCAGTGGTCAGCTCTCCTGCCTACCGCATCTGGTCGCCTTGGCGCAATGGTGATCGCCAACATGCAAAGCCTGTGGAGTATTGTGCGAAGCCCTTATTGCAAGTCGTCGGCGGAGTATCGCTCTGTGCGACAGAGGCTCTATGCGACAGGGGCTCTATGCGACAGGGGCTCTGTGCGACAGAGGCTCTATGCGACAGGGGCTCTGCAATACTGGGTCACTGCAATACTGGGGGCGGCCGGGCCTTGGGCCGCCTAGCCGCGCACAGACTGGCTCAGCTGCGACAGAGCAAGCAGCAAGAAGACCAGCAGTGGCAGGTACAGCACGCCGGCTGCACGTAAATTGCCCAAGCGCCGCGTGTAGGCGGGGTCTCCAAGGTAACTCATGGCGTCCCTACGCATGGGGCGACGGGCACTGGCTTTGCTAATCGTGGCTTGTGTCGGTTTGACTTCCGTGGACGGCTAGACGTACGTAGTTGCTCAGGTCGCGATCGGATTCTCAGGGGATGTTGCGGCGCATGGGGCGCTCGATTTGGCGTGCTCGAACTCGCCAGCGTGCTATGGAGACCCACGCCTAGCTGTAGAGAGTGGTTCGCTTGCTGCTGAAATCGTGTTGCTTGATCAAACGCGCGATGGCCTGGACCATCTTCTTGCCGCCGAGATCCGACGGCTCGATCGGGTTGGCATAGTGCCCGGGCTTGACGAAGATTCGCCGTAGGTCAATGACCGGAACTCCTGCCTCGCTGGCGCACAACAGGATGGCGTCGTTGAACACCGTCAACGCGACGTCGGCGAGCGCCTTCTGCGGTTGGGGAAAGTTGGAGTCATAGATGGTGCAGACGGCAGTGAGCTTGTTGTGCTTCTGCACCGACGCAAGCATCTGCGCATAGCCCCGTCGGAACTGTTGATGCACCTTGGCAAGCGCGCTGAGCAGTTCCGCCGAGTTGTTCAGCTTCATGTCCAGCAGGTCGGTGTGTCCCAAGGCATCATTGCCGCCGACACTGATTACGATGTGCGAGACAGCGGCGGGTAGTTCCGGCAGTTGACCCACCACATCCGCAGTGACATCGCCATCGTTGGCTAGCAAAGTCGCGCGGCCATCGTTGCCGAGTTCCTGTCGCAATTGCTCAATCACACTCGGCTTGCCAGGCACATACCGACCGTTGTCGAAGATCGAATCGCCAACCAAGGCAACGTGTGGGGCCGGCGGCGGGGTCGGCTGCGAGATAGCGGCCAGTGACGTCGCGGCGACGGAGGACGCCAAGAAGTTGCGCCGGGTGGTAGTCATCGTGTGCTGGGTCTAGCTGGCGAATGTGTTGTTGTTACGCAAGTGGCGATCCCGGTTGGGATCGTATCCGCTGACCTACCCGGTTCGCCGGCAAGCGAGTGCCCACCTGGGCCCTCCAACTGGGCCTGTTTCCTGGCACACCAGGATTCGCAGTGAAGCCTGTCCTGGTCGATGCCCAGTCGCCGCCGAGTAAACCAGTTGTGTTCCAAACGCCAGCAACCGGCGACCTACACGTTCGGGTCGCGGTCGAAGGCCAAACAATTCCAGTGCTGGAGCAACGAGTCCGGCATGCCAAACTCGCCCACGCGGTTAACGATGTTGCACGCAAGTCGAGCCTCGACAGCCTGCACCTTGGCACGATGCAGCTCCGGCCACCGCCGGAATCCGACGATGGCGGCGCGCGGTCACGTTCGACAAGCATCAGACGGCGGAGCCGTTCCTGATCGTTCGTGGTCTGCGAAGCGATTGGCCATGAGAAGGGCACCGCTGTGATGCGGCGGCGGCGGGGCTTGCTTCGCCGCCCTGCGCCATGGCGCCTGCTCAGGCATTCGAAGCCTGCTTGTCGCCGCGCTCCTGCAGCCATTCCTCATACTGCTTCTTTGCCGCTTCCTTCTCGATGCCGTAGCGCTCCTGCAGCTTGCCCATGAGCTTCTCAGCGTCACCCTGGACCTTGTCGAGATCGTCGTCGGTGAGTTGGCCCCACTTCGCGCGGACGGCGCCCTTGAGTTGGTTCCACTTGCCCTTCAGTTGTTCGCTGTTCATTGCAGTTCTCCTGTTGTTGAGGTTCATCAGATGTGAGCCGCGCAGGATTGCGCGACCCGTTGCGATGCATGAGGAAAAGCAAATGGCATGCCAGCTGCCTTGCCCCACGACAGCGTGCGATTGTGCGGCGATCACTGCAAAATGTGCATGGGAGAGCCGATGCCGCGCCCGGCATGCGTTGCAAGGTTTGCAAGCACGAGATTCGCGGCGCACGACTGACGAAGCTCGCTCCGAAGATGCAACGCCCGAATGCGCGCCCCAGGCTCAGATCTGAACGTCGCTGCAGGTGGGATGAAAGGACACGATGCCGCAGGTTCGCAGCGCCCCAGCTGGTTGCGGCGGTTGATCTCGTCTGGGCAAAGCTGGTGAACGTGCCAGAATGGCGTCGCCCGAGTTTGCGCAAGCGGCTGCATGTCTTCTCCCCGTTGCCTGACCCTATGCGCCCTGCTCACGAACGCACACGAACATCACGCTGGCCAGCGCGTTCGCCCGATAACGCCACGCCTTGCACGGCGGCCGCGGAACTATTCGCTTGGCCATGATTCACTGGCTACCCGGACGGGTGGGGTCACCCAATGCCCACAGCTCGCCCTGCTTCTGAGAGTGCTACGAATCGTACATCACCACTGGCGTCAGTAGCACGATCTGGCCCGTCGTCGGGTTCTGCAGCACAAACAACATGTCGAGCGGCAAGCCTGGTGGCAGCAACGAGCCATCGAGATCGAGGCGCGCATTGCCCTTGGCGTCCAGCACGCCAGTAAACGGCGGCGTATTGGCAAGCACGATCCAGTTGTTGATGGCGTCGAGTCCGAGCCCAAACACCGGTCCTTGGCCATACAGGTGCCCGACGCTGGCAGCGAATGACCAACGATGTCCGCCGCGCTCAGGACCCGCGTCAAGAATGATCGACAGAGAGACACCTGGCCGTCGGCTGACGCGCACGTCTAGGCCCTTTTGGGGATTCGGCGACCATTGAGGGATCAAGTTTGGGCTGCCCATGGTGCGCACCGCGAACGAGCGCCAGTCGTCGCCGGTGTTGGTGTCTTTGCCTTCGGTGTTGCGACCGATGCTTTGATTGACGCTGCCCGCGCGGGCGACGCCGACGAAGTCGCCAGCATGGCTCGGCAGCCTGGGATCGTTGTGCACGAGGGTCGAGTTGGCTCTTGACGCACAAACCAGATCGAGCAGGCGACCTGAGGCGTCGTAGAGACCGACGGTGAACTCCTCCGCGCCAAGAGCTAGCCCATTGATGCGCTTGTAGGGCACGAGACTTGGTCGTTCGGCTGGTGGCTGTGCGGTGGACCCGACGATGAGGTACTTGCCGGCACCGAGAGCTTGCCACGTCGGGAACGGCAGCAGTTCTTCGATGCTTGCGGACTGCGCCGACGAGTATCGAAGCACATAGCCCCGCAGGTCGACGGTGACGTTCCCGCGGTTGACCAGTTCGATGTAGGTCGCGGAGCCTCGGCTTACCTCGTTGATCTTCACCCGCGAAGAGCCGAGGTACGAGGAGCGCAAGTCGCGCGAGCCGAACGAGCCGCTTTCGAGGCCCAGCGAACGGGCACCACTAGCCATCCAGTCGCTTGCTGTGTTGGAGTCCAAGCCCCAGATGCGCTCGATGCGGCGCTGCGTGACGAACGTGCCCGATTGATGGTTGTGCACCGAACCCTCAAACTTGCCGCCGTAGCTGCCCTCGTTGTAGGTGCCATTCGGGTTCTCCGAACGAACTTCATCGATGACGTAGCCGTTGGGCGCGATCAACGAGGCGAGGAAGTCACTGACGCCACTTGGGCCGCCGGTCAACACCGGCAGCACCTGCACCGATGGCGGAGTTTCGCTTGGGTCAGAGCCTAGCAGCGTGCGCAACACGATCGATTCTCTCGGTCGAATCACGACGCCGGCCAGGGAGCTCGCGTGGCCATTGCTGCCGCCTCCAAACTGATCCCGCAAGCGAACTTGCCAGTCGCTCAGATCGATGGCGCTCGCCGAACAATTGGTCAGCTCAATCGCTGCGACGGTGGTGCCACCTCCTGCTGCAGCGACTTCGGTGATCATCAACTTGTTGGCCTCCGGTCGCACTTGCATCTTGCGGCAGTGCCACTCGCCGGAGTCCACGCACTGCCCATCGGCCAAAGGCGCACCGATGATCGCACTGCTGGTTGCGCCGCCAATCAGGTTGGCCACGGCGAGACCACCGCCGAACAGATCGCCCGACGCTGGATCGTCGGCCTGCCACAACACTTGGCTGGTGCGGCCACTGCGCAGTTCGACCACCGCCTCCGCCGTTGCGGATCCCGGCGCTGCGATCAGGAAGTCCGTGCCGCCATCGTCGTCGATGTCGCCAGCTGCCTCGAGCCGATATCCGTATTTGGAACCTGCCGAGTAGGACTGCCAGGTTGCGAGTGGCAGCAAGCCGGTGATCTGGCCGGTCAGATAGCGGTAAAGGCGCACGTAGCCCGTGCCTGCTGGCTGCCCCGGAAACGCCAGTTCGGGAGCGCCGGCGGCGAGGCAGCCGTAGTCCTTGCCGTCGGTGCTTGGCGCCATGGCGATCGAGTAGCCGAGCAAGTCGCGGTCGCCATCACCATTGGCGTTGGCCAAGAGCGTGCCGAACGCACCTTGGTAGATGGCAATTCGACCACAGTAGGTGCCGTTGCTACCAGAGAAGTAGGGCGCGCCGCCGGCAACTTCGGGACGGCCGTCGTTGTTGAAGTCAAACCCGCCGCAGACGGATGATCCAAACCGTTCGCCAGCTTGGAAGCCGGGGATCGCGAAGAACACGCCGCCCGATTGGCCGGAGATCAAATCGATGCGACCGCGGTTCGAGTTGAAGAATGGGCTGCCAACCACGAGGTCCGGTACGCCGTCTAGGTTGAGGTCGCCAGCTGCCGACACGGCCGTGCCGAAGCCGGGGCCCGAACCCAACGTCGACGCGTTGATGGTGCGTAGCACCAAGCCGGTCTGGCCGCTCAGGATGTGTACGGTACCGTTGCCGCTGCCTGGAGCCCCGCTCGCGACGTCGTCCGTGCCGTCACCGTCGATGTCGCCAATCTTGGCCAGGGCGGTGCCGACATTGGCATTCGCGACCGCGCCGGTGTACTGCCACAGCACCTGTCCATCTGCCCCCGATCGACAGGTGACGCGTCCGACGCCTGATAGGTAGCCGGGGATGCCGACGACGATTTCCTCATGACCATCGGCGTTGATATCTTGCATGGAGGCAATCGCTGAGCCGGCGCGTTCGCCTGCGGATACACATGGCGGCGCCGAGACGATCGACGTCACGTATGCCGAAGGCCCGCCGGCGTAGACATCGTTCCAGATACGGAAACGCAGCGGCCCGGTTGGGAAGTCTGGTCCAACCGCTACGCGTCCGAAGATCAGTGATGACGTGATTGCGACCGTCTCTGCATCCGTCCATGTGCCGTTGTTGAGGTATTGCACTCGTGAGCCTTGGACCCCGTGGTTGGCTTCCAGGGAGCCACCAAGCAGGCCGCTGCTGGCGAAAATCACCGTGACGTCACCACTGCCAGTGACAATGTTCGTCGGGGCATGGGTGCTGATGCTCGCGGTTGTCGGGGTCCCGTACTTCGTCTGTAGCGCCTGGGCGTCGCCCGCCGACAGATAGGAGTAGTGGCCCATTTCGGTTTGGTACTGGGTGAACCCCGGCTTGCACTGGATGGTGGTCGCGCCGCCAAATCCGAACGCGTCTTGCTGGTAGTGCATGACGGACTCGAAGTCGTAGCCGCCAACCATCTGGCTGTTAGAAAGTGCGAAGTTGCCAGTGCAGCCTCCGACACAGAAGGGATCGATCGCGTTCCAGTTGATCGTGACGTAGAGGTTGCGATCGGCGCGTTGGTGTTCGTGCATGAAGCCGAGCGCGTGCATCAACTCGTGCACGATCACGAAGCGAGCGTTCCAGTGCTCTTCGGCAATGTTCAAGAACTGCGGCACTGGCTGCATGCCGACACTTGAGTTGCTGACGGTGGTGCTGTTGGGGTTCTCGCGAATGAACAGGTAGTTCGGGCCGCTGGTCCACGGCACGAACGTGACCCCGCACACTCCCTCGATTTCTGCCATGGCCCGCCGCGTCATGACTTGCTGGCTCGGCGAGACCGTGTTCGCGTCAAATGCGTAGGGCACGACGCCGCCGGGCCAAGGAGCACCGTCCCAGAGGCTGTCGGTTTCGAGCACGTGGTTGGGCACCCACATGTCGTCGACAAGCGTGTGGTCGATCGACGGATCGGGTGGCATCGGCGGCATCGGCGGCGCCGCCGGCGACTGGGCTTGCGCCGAGGCACAGGCCCAAAGAACAGACGAGAAGGCGAACGACAGCAGTTTCTTCATGGCAGAACCTCTTGTGAGGTCTGCAACATCGCGATGCTTAGACAGCTGTGACCGCAATTCCGGCAATTGCCATGCTCCGTGGTTGGCGATTGCTCGGCCCATGCGAGCGATGCGGTTGGCATGCACCCGGCAAAATGGTGTCACAGGCCTCGCCGGTTCGCGATACTTGCCTGTGGCATGACGGACGAGCACGAACGCACCACCTTCTTCGAACAGAGCATTGATGATGTGCTGCTCGAAGGTCATATCGCGCTCGAACGTCGTTGCGCTGAACGACCAGACCTGGCCGAACAGTTACGGCGCAAGATTGGTGCGATCCGCAAACTAGGCCTACTGGACGAGGCCGCCACCACGCCGGCGACCGGCACGATCGGACAATACCGGTTGGTCGAGTTGATCGGTCGAGGCGGCATGGGTGCCGTGTATATGGCTGAACAGACCAGCCTCAATCGCATGGTCGCGCTGAAGCTCGTGCGATCCGAGCAGCTCTACTTTCCCGGCGCTCGCGAGCGGTTCCAACGCGAGATTGAAGCGATCGCGCGCCTGCAAGTTCCCGGCGTTGTTCCGATTCTCGATGTCGGCGAATCGCAGGACGTGCCGTACTACGCGATGGAACTGCTACCCGGAGCGGACCTGAGCAAGGTGCTGGACGCGCTGCGCAACAACAGGGGCAGTTCGATCGACAAGGTGCTCGACGGCGACGCCAGCAAGCATTCGGACCACATCGAAGAGTCGGGCCTGTTCGAAGGTGGACAACATCGAACGGCAGCGCGCATTGCGTTGCGGTTGGCACGCACCATTGCGCGTGTGCACGAACACGGCATCGTGCATCGCGACATCAAGCCGTCGAACGTGATGATTGACCGTGGAGGCCGGGTCACGATCGTCGACTTCGGCTTGGCACACCTGACCGACTCGGGGGAACTCACCAAGACTGGCGCCATGCTTGGGTCCTTGCCATACATGGCGCCCGAACAGGTTCGTTGCGAGCGAGCACTGATTGGTCCGCGCACGGACGTCTATGCGATTGGGGTGACGCTGCACGAACTGGTCTACTTGGAGCCGCTGTTTGCAGCCGACGATCAGGTTGACCTTGCAGCTCGCATTGCCGATGGCCGGCGTGCTCGTCGCGATGGTCCGCGCGATCTTGAGACGATCATCGCGTGTGCCACCGATCCCGATCCCGCGCGCCGCTACGGCAGTGCCGACGAGTTGGCTGACGATCTGCAACGCTTCTTGGAGTTCCGTCCGATTCATTCGCGACCGAGTGGGTTTGCTCTGCGTGCCGTTCGTTGGAGCCAGCGCAATCGCACGGTGGCCATCAGCGCGTTCGCCCTGCTGGCCGTGGCCGTTCTGATTCCAACGGCTATCGCGATCGAGCGGTCGGCAACCGCGGGCCAACTGCAAACTGCGCTAACCCAGGCCAAAGCCGATCGTGATAAGTACGAGCTTGCTTTGCCCGGTGTCATCGACATTCTCGGTGAAGCACGGCCGTTGTTGGCGCAAGTCGCGGAGTCTGACGAGGGTGGTCAGAGCTCGAAGGTCGGTGCATTGTTCGAGACGATGATCGGCTTCTACGCCCAGCTTCGGCAACTAGATCCGCAGCGTGAGTCGATTCAGCGTGCTCTGATCATGGCTCAGTCACACGAAGCAGAACTGCAAGCCGACCTCAGCAATTGGGAACAGGCCATGGAGTTGTCCGAAACTGTGCTGGAGCTCTCGCGCGACTCCAAGGATGCCGAGCGAATCCGGTTTGAGATGCGCATGATTCGTGCTCGCATCGCCGAGAGTCGCGGCAACTTCGCGCTCGCGGAAACCGAATGGGCTCAGGCGTTGGCGCAACTGGGACCAGATCGCGGTGCGGCGATTGACGAATTGCTGGCCGGTCGGTGCCTGCTGATGGTCGCGAATGCAGCCGCGCATCGCACGGACCCTGACACCTTGGCGGCAGCAGAAGCAGCGGCGATTGAGTTTGAGAGGGTTTGCACCGCCTCCCCGCAGAACATCCAGGCGCACTGCTTCTTGAGCAATGCGCGTCGCCTCAAGGCGCAGACGCTTGGGCGTGAAGGCCAGCGAGACGCAGGCATTGCGTTGTTGGCCGTGACGGCAACCGATCTGAGGACCCAGTTGGCGCAACACCCGCGCAATCGCACGATATGCGATCAATTGGCGCACACCGAACATGCGATTGCCGTGCAGCATCGTTCGACTGGGCAGCACGCCGCTGCCATTCCTCATCTGGAAGAAGCGGTTCGGCTGCGTCGTGAGTTCCGCATCATCTGGCCATTCCGAACGGTCGTGGTCGCCGAACTGTCGAAGTCCCTGGCCAACCTCGGGTCTTCGCTCAATCTGACTGGCGAACCGGACCGAGCCATCGCCTTGCTCGAAGAGGTGCGCCACTTGTTGCTGGAGCAGCTCACCGTTCGGCCAGACGTCGAAGAGTTCGAGGAACGCCTGGTGCAGGTCTACATGGAACTGGGCGCGAGCATGGCGTCGCGAGATGGACCTAGCGAGGAGTCGCACGCCATGCATGAAGGCGCGGTAGCACTCATCGATAAGGTCGTCGGTCGCAAGCAAGACGTGTTGATGGACCTGTATGGGGTTCGCTCGGTCGCGCGCGCGATGTGCGCGCAGTCCCACTTGGCACTTGGCCGCAACGAGTCCGCTTTGCAGATTGGCTTGCTCGCCTGTGAAGACATGCGCCGCCTACTCTCCGGTGGCCAAGTGCGGCCGTTGATGAGGCGGCAGTTGGGGCAGCTCACACTGATGATGGCTTTTCCAGCGGCGCATGCCGGCGACGCAGCACTTGTCGAAAAACTGCTGGCAGAGTGTGCTGATCTGACCGGGTTTGAAGCGTCTGACGTCGCCTACTTGCCGGAGCTATTGGGCGATGAACAGGCCAAGACCCTGCTGGCGAAGTTTGGCAAGTAGGAACGCCCTCTGGTCGGCGATCACTGCGCCTCAAACGCGTCGGCGAGTTTGAGGATGGCGCGCGACAGGATCTTGCGTGTGGCGGTCTCCGACTTGCCAAGTCGCTGCGCAACTTCGGCGTGCGACAGGCCCAAGAAGCGAACCCAAGTCACAACGTCCTGCTGTTCACCGTCCAGTTGCGCAAACGCGGCATCGACACGTTGCTGCGCTTCTCGACCGATCGCTTCCTGGCTTGGCGTCGCAAAAGCACGGCAGGCGGCGTTCCAGGCACTGGGCGCATCATCGATCGCCACCTCGCGGCGCACGTCTCTTTGCGCGGCCAACATCCGGCGTTGGCGGTCGTAGAGCTTGCGCAACGCCAAGGTGTGCAACCAGCGACGGAAACCGTCATCGCCTCTCTCTCGAAAGGTCTCAAGGCTCTCCAGAACCTCGCGGCAAACGGATTGAGCCAAGTCCGAGACCGACTCGCTGCCGAGCAGGCCCGGTCCAGCCTTGAGGCGAACGATGGCGCGAATTGCGGGCACGTGGTTTGCCAATAGCCGATCCATGGCGGCGAGGTCACCGGCCCGGGCGTCGCCAAGTAGCTGCTCGAAGTCGTCCACGCGCCTAGGCTAACCGCAAGACTTGCCCTGATGCAGGCCGCACAGCTGCAAGATTCGCGATCAGGATGGGATTCTGGGCCAGCGCTCGCGGATCAGCGGAGCACCATGAACAAGCTCCATCACGCTGTTGCATTCGCACTCTCCGCCGGTTGCCGGCTGGCCCAAAACGTCGCGGTCTTCCCTGACGACTACACCGCGGTTCCCGAAGGCGCTTACTCCTCGCGCAACTTGCCGCTTGCATACGGGACGTCGCGTGTCCACCGCTTGTATGCGGTTCGGACCACCCGAACCCCACTAGCTCACAATCCCACCCCGCCATCACCCCGTCAACTCACCACCTTGCGAGCCAGCAACTCGAGCATTCCGCCCGAAACCCCACCCCCTAGACACATCTGGGTCGTGAACGCTGACGGACGCGGGCGCCGGCAACTAACGCATCACAGCGCGCGTGACCAAGTCCCGACGATGCGTCCACGTTGAGCATCCTGTCAGTCCGGCAGAGTCATCGGCTTGCTCACCTATGCCGTCACTGAGAAGGGAATGCGGAAGAAAGTCGCGAGAATTGTCGGCGCGAGAGGCAAGTGAACAGGCAGTGGCCGAACATGCCGCCGATCATCCCGCGCCAATGACCAACACCTGCACAAGCCCCCTGCTCCGTGATGAGTTTGCCGCGGGCATGCGGTTGCTCGCGCTCAGATCGGTGCCGGGCAGGGCAGCGTCGCCGCTGTCCAGTAGCATGACCCGACCCGCCATGACGCGTTTTGACTCGACAAGCTGGTCCCTAGTGCTTGGTGCTGCCGCCGCCGTTCCGAAGGACCAGGAGGAATTCGGGCGCCGATACGGCCCGTTGGTGCGCGGCTACTTCTCGTCGCGTTGGCGGCTGTCGATGCAGGACGCGCGCATCGCCGACGCGAGCCAGGAAGTGTTCTTGCGCATCTTCAGCCCGGGCGGTCCGCTGACTCGCGTCGACAAGCAGCGCCCGAGCGGCTTCCGGGCCTTCCTGCGTGGTGTGCTGCACAACGTCGCCGCGGAACTTGAGCGCCGCGACCGCCGTGATCGCACCTCGCCGCTGGACAGCGACATGCTGCCGATCGACCAGAGCGAGCAATCACCCTCGGGCGCCTTCGATCGCGTCTGGGCGGAGATGATTACCGACGCGGCTTGGGAGTTGATGCGCGAGAAGGCGAAGCGCGATCGCTGGGCACAATACCGGCTGCAGGTGCTGGGGCATCGCTACGTCGACGACATGTCGTGTGAGCAGATCGCCGCCCAGATCAGCGAGCTCACCGTCGACCAGGTCTACCGATTGCTCACTGCTGGCCGTAGCCAGTTTCGCAGCGCGTTGATGACCGTGCTGTCCGCCCATCATCCTGAGCTGTTGCCCGAAGAACTCGAACAGAAGTGCCGGGAGGTCGTCGAAGCGCTGTGAGCGAACACCCGGAATCCGAGGACTACCTCAGCCGGGGGCTGAGTTCGGTGATTCGTCGCCAACGTGCACGCGCGGATGGTGAGCAGCGACCATCGCTGCTCGACGCATGCGATTCCGATGTCAAATCCGTTACCGAGCCCATGCCGACCGAACTGGCCGGCCGAACGGTCGTCGACCTGATCGCACGCGGTGGTGTTGGGCTCGTCTATCGGGTCAGCGATCGCGAACTCGGCCGCGAGCTGGCCGTCAAGGTTCTCTCGCGCAGCTACGCGCAGGATGCCGAGATGGTCGAGCGTTTCGAGGCAGAAGCTCGCGTCTGCGCGCAGTTGCAGCACCCCGGCATCGTGCCGATTCACGATGCTGGCAGGCTACCCGACGGCCGCCCATTCTTCACGATGAAGGTCGTCGAGGGCGACACGTTGGGCGCGTTGCTGGCGGCGCGCGATGAGCCAGCGGTACGCGATGAGCCGGCGACGCATCGTCGACGATTCGTGGAAGTCTTCGAAAGGGTGTGTCAGACGCTGGCCTACGTGCACGCCAAGGGTGTCGTACATGGCGACCTGAAGCCGAGCAACGTAATGGTCGGTGCGTTCGGGGAAGTGCAGGTCATGGATTGGGGCTTCGCGCGAGAAGTGGACCTGGAGTCTACCGTGCACCCAGATCGGTCGATTCCTCACATCCTCGGCACGCCGGCCTACATGGCGCCAGAGCAGGCGCGTGGCGACGAACTCGCAATCACGTCGCGCACCGACGTGTTCGGACTCGGCGCGATCCTGTGCGAGATCTTGACCGGCCGGCCGCCCTACGCCGGCGAAACCAAGTCCGTGACCTACCTGCAGGCAACACAGTGTTGGCAGGATGACGTGCGAGAGGCGCTGCACGACTGCGGCGGCGACGCGGCGCTGGTCGCCCTCGCATCGCGATGCCTCGATCCCGATGCGCAACAGCGACCGCACGATGCCACCGACGTCGCGCGCGAAGTCACAGGGTACCTGGAGGGTCTCGAGACAAGAGCCCGCGAACTGCAACTCAAGGCCGTGGCCGCTGAGGCGCGCGCCACCCAGGAACGTCGTTCGCGACGGATCGTGCTTGCGCTCGGCGCTGCCCTTCTAGCTGCGGTGATCGCGGTCGCTGGTACGCTGGTGTGGCTGCAGCACGAACGCAGCAGTCGCGAAGCCGAGACCCATCGCCTGCTCGCCGAACTCGTCGAGCGCGGGCGCTCGCTCGCCGAACGAGCTCGCGCATCGGACACTCGGCAACTGCTGTACTGGGATGAGGCGCAGACGGCACTGACCCAGGCGCAGCATCTCGCTGGTACGCGCGACGCGTCGGGTCAGGATCGCGCGGTCGTTGCCCAGCTGCTCGACTCGATTCAAGTTGAGGCAAGAGCAGCACAACGGCAGCACAGTCTTGTGCAATGGGCCGAGCGGATGCGCCCGCACTACACTGACGATCGGAACGCGGCGACGGTCGCACGCGGCTACCGAGCAGGCTTCGCGCGTTTCGGCTTCACGTTCGCCGAACAGCCCGACGCGGCAGTCGAGCAGATCCAAGCAAGCCCCGTCGCCGATGTGCTGTGCGCGGCGGTCGACGACTGGGCGCGCGTTGCTCGCAACCGCGACCATGGCGAGCTGCACGGCCGCGACATCGACTGGCGCGCCCTCGTCGACATTGCGCGCCGCGCCGACCCACACCCGTTCCGCGATCGACTGCGCGTCGCCTTCCGTGACGACCAACTCGACGAGTTGTTGTCGCTAGTCGGCGCGGAAGAACTGCGTACGGCCTCGCCCGCGACCCGGAACTTGCTCGGCAAGTGCCTGTTCGATCTCGGTGCGTCTGAGCAGGCGATTGAAGTGCTTCGCGTGGCGAGCGTTGCCTATCCGCGCGACTTCTGGATCCTGCACGACCTAGCTGTGTTCTTGCGCCGGCAGCCTGATGCGTCGACTCACGAGATCCTTGGCTTGTGCCGGGCAGCCGTGGCCGTGCGGCCTTCCGACCCGCACGCGCTCAGCGACTTCGCCCACGCGCTTGCGTTTCTACAGGACCGACCGGGGGCAGCAGGTGTCGTGCTCGAACGCGTGCACGCGCTGACCCCATCCTACACGCGCTCTTGGTTTCCCGAGCTGCTCGTGCTCAACGGTCGTTTCGATGAGGCGCTGGCCCTCGCGCGCACGAACGCCGAACGATCGCCCGGCGATGCCGTTGCGCTTAGGGTGCTTGGCTGGACAGCACACATTCAGGGGCAACCAAACGTCAGCGTCAGCGCGTTGCGCAAGGTCTGCGAACTGCGGCCCGGTGAGCCTGGCCCGCAGCTCGAATTGGCGTCAGCGTTGGCCGATCTGGGGCAACTTGACGGAGCCCGCACGGCGGCGCTCACGGCCAGGCAGCATACCGCGCGGGCCGCCTCTGGGCACCGTTGGACGCGTTGCGACGAGGTGCTGGCGGCGGCATTGCTACGGACCAAGGATCCGGCCTCGTTGGCAGCAGTCGACGGTTGGCCCGACCTGATCCGAGGCACCGCGAACCATCTGCTCGGTAACGAAGTGCGCGCCGCCGAAGAGTTGCGCGACTGGTTCGATAGCGATCCAGAGGATGCCGACCACTTGCACTTCGTGATCGCCGCGCGCGCATCGCTGGCAGCGGCTCGTGCCACTGACGATCGCGAGGCGACTACCCGGTGGCAACTACAAGCCGCGCGATTCCTACGCGCGGCAGTCGCAGTCTGCGTCGAGCAATCAGAAGTGCCTGCTACGCGCAGAGGCGCGCTCATCACCTTGCGGTGGCTGCAGGGAGATCCCGTCATGAAGAGTGGGCCGTGGCTCGGTGACGCAGCGATTGAGTTCGAGAACCTGCAGCAGTCCATGCGCACATTGGCTAAGCGACTGGTCGGCACCTGACCGCGGGGCATCGTTCTGGTCTGGACGCATGCAGGTGGGTGCAATCGCCTGGCAAGTCCACGCAGCCGCTGCGAACACGTGGCGCCGATACGGTTGGGCGAGCAGGAAGGGCAGATTCTCTGCACGAATAGAGAAACTCGCGAGAATCACACTGGCACCGGTCAATACCAAATACGAGTTCGGCGTGCATAGGATGCGCACGAGCTTCCTGCCAACTGACCCAGGACTATCTCATGCAACTTCCCCGAATGCTTCTAGCGCTCACCGCTGCCACGACCCTCACCTTCTCGCTTGTCGCTCAGGACCGCAGCTACTGGATCGGCAATGCCAACTCCAACGACATCATGGAGGTCACGCCGTGGGGCAAGGTGCTGCAGAGATTCGACGTCGGCGGCGGACCCCGCCAAGTAAAGACGGACCCGGTTTCCGGCCTTACCTGGGTGCTGATCAAGAGCTCCTCGACCATCCTCATCTACGGCCCGAACGGCCCAGTGGGCGCGCCGATCGTGTTCTCCCAGGGCACCTCCACCTTCGACGTCGCCTTCGATGCCCAGGGTGATGTTTGGGTCACCGGTGCCAATGGGGTAGTGCAGTACGACCTCATCGGAACCGAGATTCAGGCGTACCCAATGACGGTCCCCGAGCTGCGCGGCATCACGATCGACAGCCTCGGCAACAAGTGGATCGCCCACCGAGAGTTCTTGGGCTCGGTGACGCGCATCGATCCCGCCGGCGTCGTGACTAACTTCCCGGTTACGGGAAGGCGTCCGACGGAAATCATCGCCGACTTCCGCGGCGTGGGCGTGCCGAGCCGCATCTGGGTCGCTTGTGCAGACCTTGGCGAGATTCTCGAACTCGACGAGAATGGCAACGAGCTCAACAAGTACGCGATCGCCGCGGACGTCGACGGCCTCGTGTTCGACCTCAATGGCGACATCTGGGTGCGCGACACGCAGCTCTACCAGGTCAACCCGGCGACCGGCGCGGTGATCAACACCTACACCGTCGCATCGCCGACGGACCCGAGCTTCACGGGCATCAGCGGCATCGGCATCGACACGCTCGGTCGCATCCTGGTGACGCAGCAGCTCAACTTCGGCCCCCCGCAGCCGCAACCGGCCCCGCCGTGTGAAGTGCAGCGAATCGACCCAGCGACCGGAACGATCGAGGCTTCGACCGTTCTCGCATTTGGTGGCGCCGAAGGTTGGGGCACGCTCCAGGCTCCGAGCACTCCGTTCCAATACGCGATGGTCGTCAATCCGACGGGCGACGCCGACGGCGACGGTGATGACAACTTGACCGAGATCCAAAACGGCACGTCGCCGACCGACCCGTCGTCGAGCAGCAGGTTCTCGGTCGACACGACAGGCAACAGCGGACTCGGTGGAACCGTGTCCATCAACGTGCGCCAGAACGCAGGTGTCGACGTTTGGGTGACTGCATTCGCGAACGACGTGCTGGCCACGCCAACGCCCGTTCCCGGGTTTGGCGGCGTGATGCAAATCGATCCGACGACGGTTGCCTTGATCACCGCAGGCACGGGCACCAACAGCACGCCCCTGACCATCCCGACGACTCCGAACCTCATCGGATCATGCCTGTTCATCCAAGGCGCCTACCTGAACGGCTCGACGTTCCAGCTCGGCAACCTGAGCGGGGTCGCTATTTGGTAGCGGCGGGACGAGCGGTGGCGTTCGAGGGTTGACAGCGGCGAACGCGGTGGCGTTGTCGGGCACGGTGGTCAACGGCGCGCTATCCGCAAACTCGATCGTGCTTCAGCCGGAAGGGTTAGATCGGCCACATGAACGCCGATGATTCGGCTAGATGGTCGACAACTTCCCTCTGAGGCTCCTACTCGCCACGCTCGGCGGGTGGGTCAACCGCCACCAAGCTCATGCCTCGATTACCTCCTCGAGGAGAACCGTGTGCTTAAGGAGCAGTTCGGCAACAAGCGACTGCGCATGGCAACGGAGAACTCCGGCTGGGGCTACCTGCGCATCGATGGCGAGCTGAAGAAGTTCGGGCATTGCGTGGCGAAAATAGCCATCGCCACGACGCTGAAGGACAACGGCATCGCACCGAGCCCCGACCGACCGACATCGTGGAAGACGTTTCTCAAGTCTGACGAGACGTCACCACCGCAGCCGACTTCTTCACCGTCGACGCGTGGACCAAGTGCGGGCTGGTGATCCACTACGTGTTCTTCGTGATCCATCACGCGACGCGCATGGTCGAGATCGCTGGCATCACTCCGAACCCGGACGGCAACTTCATGGCACGGGTCGCGCAGCCTGACAGATCCCGTCGACGGCTTCGTGCGCGACAAGAAGTTCCTGATCCTGGACAACAACAGCCTGTTCGCGAAGCAGTTCTGCAAGACCCTCGAAGACGCCGACGTGAAGATCGTCCGCACTGCCTACCAAGCTCCTGACATGAATGCGTTCGCCGAACGCTGGGTCCAAACCGTCACGCGAGAGTGTTTGAGCAAGCTCATCCTGTTTGGCAAACGACATCTGCGGCGCGCGCTCTCAAGCTTCGCCGCTCATTTCCATTTGGACCGACCGCACCAGGGCATTGGCCATGAGCGGATCGCGCCGTCCAACGACGAGCCACCGGATGGCACCAGGGTGGTCGTTGATAAGCGACTCGGCGGACTGCTATGCAGCTACCGCCGCTCGGCCTGACGGCCAGACTCCTCGTGACAAACTGGTTGCCGACACCGAAACGAGCCACCGGTCTGCATGCTCGGCGCAAACCGACAATCACTCATTGGTCATCGACGACTTCGAAGCGACCAATTCACGGCCAAATAGGCTCGGCGCAGTTTGTAGACACCACGGGCCAGGCGAAACGCAATCGAGCTTGCGTGACGCTTCTGCCCCCTGATCAGGGGACGCTTGACACGCCGCGCATCACCTACCCTTGCCCGGCCGCACCGCCTCGGCGGCGAGCTCCGCCATCAACTCTGCGATCGCAGCATCGAGCGCCTTCTCGGTCGGCCCGCCGCTCCACTTGAAGCGGATGACGCCATCCGCGTCGAGCACGTAGACCACCGGCGCGCTGCGCACGTTCCACGGGCGGGTGATTGGCCCTTCGCCGTAGCCGTTGTAGAAGTTGCGCCAGTTGATCTGGTGCTCGCGGGCGCGCTTGCGCGCGAGCTCTCGGTCCTTGTCGAGGTTGACACCGAGGTAGGTGAAGGGCTTGTCTGCGTAGTGGTTCACGAGCGACCGCGCGTGAGGGAACATGTCCACGCAGGGTGGTCACCAGAAGCCCCAGAAGTCGAGCACGACGACGCGCCCGCGATACTGCGAGAGCTTCATCGGCTTGCCCGCGAGGTCCTCGCCGACGATGTCTGGCGCGGTGCAACCGACGCTCAGATGGCGCAGCTCGTGAAGCTCTTCGCGCGCGCGCTCGGCCAACGTGCCGGTCCACGACTTGCGGTCGTCAATCTCCGGGCGCTCGACCTGCAGCACCTCGACGTCCTCCGCGAGCACCTGTTCGAGCAGCCCCACCGCAGCGCCGGGGTCGCTTTCGCGCAATCGTGCCGCGAGGCTGTAGCGCGCCTGGCTGCGGATCATCGCGTGCGGCGACGCGTCGGCGATCGCGCGCAGTTGCTGCACGGACTCCGGGTCCTTGCTGCGCGACAATTCCATGCAGAAGCCGTGCAGATCGTCGCGATCGCTGTAGTCACGGACGAGCCGCGTTGCGATCTCCAGCCGCAGGTCAGCCAGTTTGCCGTCGCTGTAGTGCAGCTTGCGATGCGCCCACGACAGCCCGGCGACGGCGGCGCGGCCGCGCGGCTCCTGGTCAACCAATTCGAGCACCTTGTGCACCGTGCCGACCCGCGACGGGTAGCGCACGTTCTTGCGCTGCTTCTGCGGGGTGCGTTTGTAGCGCGCGAAACCGTCCTCGTAGGCTTGCATCAGACGGTGGATCTGGGCCGCCGCTTCCGAATGCACGACGCGCTTGTTCGCCTCGCCGTCGACTGCAGGACGCGCGCGCAACGACACCGATTCGGTGCGACGATCCGGCGGCAGGCAGTGGTCGGCGTCGCACGCCTGCCACGACATCTCGACGTCGATTGCCGCGCCGCCCGCCAGCGTCTCCCCGAGCCGCACGCGGCGCAGGAACACGACTTCGCCTTCGTAGACCGTCTCACTGCCTTCGGCGTACGCCTTGGCTGCCGGGCGGCCCCAGTCGCCGAGCGCGACGCAACCGGCCGGCAGCGTCAACTCGATCCGGGTCGCGGGATACGGGCTGTTGTCGCCGACCTCGGCGTAGATGTGCCAGTGTTCGGCGATGCGCACGCGCACTGCGAGGTCAACGACTGCGCCGGGCGCGACCTGCCCGAGCAACTGACCGTCGAACGCGACGGGCGAAGCCTCATCGACCTCGAGGTCGCGACCATTGGCCCGCGCCAATCGACGCTGCGCCGCTGGATCCGGACGCGATGAGTAGAAGCGGTAGCCGCCAACGTCGGTGAAGAACAACTGGCCGCGATGCAGCTCGAACCACGCGCGCCACTCGCTCGCCAGGTCGAACTGTCGGTCCGTGTAGCGACGCAGCACGCGCATCGCGCGCGCCGACTCGTCGACCGCGGCGCCCTGCTCGAGCACGCGGATCGCCGCGTCGAGGATCGCCGGGTCGCGGTTCGCGAAGCCGAGCGCCTTCGCGTCCTCATCGACGACGTAGTCGCGACCGACGCGGTGGAGGTAACCGAGGTTCTCCTGGTAGTACGTCAGGTAGCGCTCAAGATGCTCGTCGCCGAGCTCGTCGCGCAGCTCCCGGGGATAGGCGCGCAGGCGGGATCGCTTGAACGACGCGAGCGTCGGCTTGACTGGCTCTTGATAGCTCAGGATGCGCTGCTCGCGGACAGTCAGCTCGCGCTCCTGCTTCGCCTTCTCCAACGCCGCGCGCTGTGCGACGCTACGTTCGTAGGCTGCCAGCGCCTGTTCGAAGCCTTGCTGGAGGCGGAGGGTGCGCTGGGCACCATCGAGCACGTAGCCGCGCCCCGTCGTCGTCGATCGCGACAGCAGCGGCTGCCCGTCGAACCGGCTGATATAGCAGATCGCGTTGACGAAGGCCCGGCACCCGGCCTCGGTCATGCGCGACGGTTCGGCCGAGAAGCCCCAGTGGAAGAACGGGCCGTGCCGGCCGATCGCGACCGCGTTGGGCCCCTTGCTGTTGATGCCGCCGGCGATGACTTCGGCGTCGGGCGAATCGTCGAACCCCCAGCCGCTCGACACTACGCCCGCCGGCATGCTCTCGTCCTGCTGGTAGCCGCTCTGCTGCACGCGCCACGTCTGCATCGTGTCGCCCAGCTCGCGCCCGTGGAAGAACTGACGATAGTGCTCCGGCGTCTTCGTCTGGTCGAACTTCAGGTCGACAGACAACGGTCGCTGGAAGATCTCATGGTCCGACACCACACCGTGGGCCGAGTGATCGAGACACATTCAATGCCAGTCGATCTTGGACTCGAACTTGCGTTCAGCGAGCAACGCACCGGCTCCCGAAATCATCACCGACGCGCGCGCGAAGTCCGGCGACAGCTCGGGCGCGGGACGCAGGCCGATGCGACCGGGCTGCGGACGCACCTCGCAGTCGAACAACACGACGTCGTAGCCGTCGGCCTGCTCGGCTCGAAACTTCGAGTAGCTGGCCGTGCCGACCTTCGTGAAGTGCTGACCGAGGAACCGTTCGAAGTCGGCCAGGCGATCGCTATCGGGAATTCCCGTGACCAGTACGGCAAGGTCGATGCGGGCGGAGTCGGTAGTCGCGTTCGCAGCCTGTTGGCCGAACAACGACTGCGCGAGGATGAATGTTGATACCAGGGCGTTGCGCATGGGAATCGAGGCGGAACGGCGTGCAGCACGGCAACGTGACGGTTCCGATTGGCTATGATAGCAATCCCGGATGGGCCCCACGTGTCTTTTGTGTCCCCACAACCACCCCGATCCGCGCCCTTCATCACGTCGACGAGTCATGAGTTCGTCGAACCCCAGGATCGAAGCATTCGTCAACCGTGCCAAGAAGTGGCAAGGCGAGACCCGCAAGCTGCGCACGATCCTGCTCGAGTGTGGGCTCGACGAAGACTTCAAGCATGCGGCAATCGAACTGGTGAAGCTCGTCGATGCGCCAACCGGCCTCGTCAACTCGGGACTGCGCGCAGCTGTGGATGACGAGTCCAAGTCGGTGTTGCTTAGCGGCAACAAAGACCAGGTTCGCGAAGGACTCGCGTTGCTGGCACGCCTCGACATTCCTGACGCCGAAAAGGCGCGTGCCAAGAAGCTCGAGCAAGCGAACAAGCAGCAGAGCGGTCGATCGCGATGAAGCCGCAACGTGCGGCCTGCATCACTCCTTGATGAGCAAGAAGTCGACCAGCAGCCCCTTGTGATCACTCGGCCACGCGATCTCCGCCAAGGCAAACGCATCCTCCGTCTTCGGCGCCCGAAGTTCGTTCTTCACGTAGTAGTGCGGCGATCCGACGATCCATGCGCGCTGCGCCTGCAAGCCACGCGCGTTGTGATAGATGAAGTCGATGCGATCGCGTTCGTCGACCATCGCGGCCCAACTCGTCGAATCGCGCTGCCAAGCAGGTGATGGCCACGTCGCCCCCGGATGCGTCACCGGGTTGGGGTAGAGCTCGCGCCAACTATCGCGAAAGCCCGACTTCTGCAGTAGCAGACTGTTCTGCCACTCGATCACGACTCCGTTGTGACTAAACAGATCGCGAGTCGCCTCGGTCCAATCCAAGTGCGAACACTCGTTGAAGTCCCCTGCAAGGATGACAGCGCGCCGACCCAACTTCTCGCGCTTGACGTAGGCGACAAACGCACGCAGGGCATCATCGCGAGACGAAGCCTTGTCCATCGCGTGGATCGTGTCGAGATCTGTCACCGGATCCGGCTCTTGATCCCCGTTCGCGTCCATCATCTTGAAACTATTACCGTCGTATCCACGCGGCAGATAGACCGCGTAGTTGCGGTAGTCGAGATGTGCTGAGCACACCACGAGCTCTCTACCAGTCGGATGGCGCAAGTAGAACGCGATGATCGAACCGCGATCGAGACTCGTGCTATCCGCAACGATGTCCGTCTTCACGATTGGCCAGCGACTGATCAGGCCGACATCGCCGCCACCAAACTTGCCGTGGAACCTCTCTCCCTTCTTGGCCAAGGCCGCAACCAAACGATCATGCAAGTCGGACTGCTTGTAGTTGCGCACCTCACTCATGGCGACCACATCCGCTTGGGACGCGAGGATCACGTCGACGATCTTGTCGAACCCACCTGCGACCGACGTGCCCTCTTGCCACAGATTGAACTCCATGATGCGCACGACATCCTTGGCCTTTGGGACCGTGACATTCTGCGAGGCGGGTTGCTGCGCAGCTTCCGCTTGGCAAGGCAACAGCGACAAAAGGGTAGCGAGCATCATGGCTCTACTCCTACTCGATGCACTTAACGATGCGCCACCCATAAGGGCTGCCACCGACCTTCAGCCGAAGACCACCTATGCACACGCACCAACCCACTCCAACCCACTCCAACCCGGCAAGCATCATGATTTCCCTCATTGGCAAGGTTGTTCTCTCCATCACCGCGACGCTGCCGCTCGCTAGCTGCACGGGCTCTACGCCCCACTCGAGCAAACGAAACGTCGAGGTTGCCGACCGTAACTAGATCGCGTTCAGGATAGAGGTCGCTCTCGGCCTTTCCGGAGGCTGGGTGTCGGCCGGCCTGGACGCCCGTCGGATTTGGCGTCCGCCGGTTGTTGGGCGGCTGGCATTCCGCCGGATGGCATTCGGGCAACTCGTCTCGCTACGAGCAGGTGCCCGTGCTGCGGCAGCCACAGGCGCCTTCGCGTTGCTCCTCCGTCAATACGCGGCCGAGTTCTGCCAGGCTGATCTCGCCGGCGCTAAGCAACGCGACGGCACTGTCGCGCAGTGACTGGAGCCCGTTCTGGCGCGCAATCGCCGCCAGGTCGTGCGGCGCGACGCCACGACGCAGAGCGGCTCGCAATGCCGAGCTATTGGGAACGAACTCAACAATCGGCACCTGGCCTGAGAATCCGGTGTGGTTGCAGTGCTGGCAACCCGAGCATTCGAAGTGGTCGGCAGGTTCCTCAAGTTCGTTTGGCAACACGCTCGCCGCCAGCTTTGCCGAGCCCGACGTCGCCACCCGACAGTGCGAGCAGTTGCGACGGGCGAGATGCTGCACCATGACCGCAGCCACATTGCTGGCGATGGCGTTGCTGGTGATGCCAGCATCGACGAGGCCCTGCAGAGTTTCCTGGAAGTCATTGCCTTCCGTGGCTGCAACTACCAGATGTCCGCGACTTGCGGCGCGCATCAACTCGGCAATCGTCTCCGCGCCACTCGCCGCATCCACCTGCAGAACATCGGCGTTCTGCTGCAGAGCTTCTCGAACCGCAGCCGCAACGTCGACGTCGGCGTCAGCATCGCCGCCATCCGCAGCACGCGTCGTCGCAACAAACGGGACGGGCACGACGTTCTCGCCGACCACGGCAACGACCTTGCGCGCCGCATCGGCGGCACACTCTTCAGTCGTCGCACGCAACGTGGTCGAACGGCCAGAACGGGTCGGGCCAGCAACCAGAATCAGCCCGCGCGGCTGGTTGAGCGCGTTGCCAAACGCTGCCGCCACGTCCTCAGACAAGCCCAGTTCTGCCAAGCTGCGTGACTGGCCCGCAGTTGCCATCACGTTGACGGTTATGCTCGTGCCAGCCACGGTGCGATGCGTGCGCGCGAGCAATGCAACCGCACTGCCGTTGACCATCCAGGTCGCACTAGTGGCCTGCTCGACCGTCGCCGTGATCGCAGCCAACTGCCCCGGCGAAAGTTCCCGGGGGGCAACATGCATGCGACCGTGCACGCGATAGCGGACGCGGGCACCGTCGAGGTTTGGTTCGATATGCACGTCACTGGCACCAAGCGCGATTGCATCCGTCAGGATCTCATCGAACTGAGTGTCAGCGGTCGCAGCCCCCGCGGCAGACGAAGACTCTGCGGACGTCGCAGTTCCCGCGGACGACGCAGCGCCCAGATCGAAGGGATCCGCAGCAAGCTGTGGTTGCACGCCGGGAGCCGATGCCACACCGCCACCGAAGCGACCCTGAACGCCCAGCTCGAGAACCGTCCAGACACGTTGCAGGTCCGTCGGACAAATCAGTTCGCAAATGACTTCGGCGTCATCAAACACGGAGCGCACTTCGTCAACGGGCAAGTTCACATCTGGAGTCACAACCCAGACCTTGCCATCCGCCTCGCACACCGGCAGAAACTGGTAGTAGTCCAGGTACTTGCGTGGCAACTGCCGAACGAGATCGCCATCAATGCGCGACAAGACGTCGCTCGCCGATACCGAGGTGAAGCCCTGCTGCTCTGCCAGGACTGCATACAAGTCGACTTCTCGAACCGAGCCCCGCTCGAGCAGTTCTTGGCCAAGCATTTGGCCGCTGCTCCGCGACGACGTCACCGCCTCGACGACCTCTTGCCGCAGTGCCACACCCCGGTCGACGAGCATGTCACCAAGCAACGGCATGTAGTGCACTAGATCGAGATCCTCTTCGACCGTGATACTTGCGCCGACATGCAACAACCGGCGCAGACGCCTCGGCGGCATCGACTTGTCCAAGGACCACACCGCGCGACCATGCTCAGACAGCAGCCCCTGCAACACCGGTCCGAGCTCTTCATTGGCCGGCTGCATGATGACCATGCGATCAAAGCCCCGGTCATCGTCGCCGCGGTCCTGCAGGAACGTTTGCACATGCACGTTGGCGGCCCCGGCATCGGCGAGCTGCGTGCGCAGCGACTCGGCACGCACAGGGTCGGCGCAGACAGCCGTCACTTCGGAGGCCAGTCGGCCAAGCAGCTCAGGCAGGTAGCCACTGAATGGTTCGACGACCAACACGCGCGATTCCTCGGTGACGTTCAGATCTTCGAGCATGCGCACCGTCGCTTCGACCGGCATTTCGCGATCTCCGGCAACGAGCGGTGAGAACGACGCCGGGGCGACGGATTCGACCGCTGCGGCGACCCGTGGATCGCGCGCGGTGCAGGAAGGCTGGACGAAGTTCTGGGTGGCAGCAGACGTGGCGGTCATGAAGCCCACATCGACCAATGCAGTGCCGACAGAACAGGCTAGGTGCAATTCCCAATGACACCGCGGCGATCGAGCACGTTCGACGCCCCGATTCCCTCGCATCCGGCGCGCGGCCATGACGCAGAGTTTCAGATGCGGGCCCCAACGGAGACGCACGACGAAGAGGCCCCGACGGCAAGGCCCCGCCAAGCAGAGCCCCTGAAGCAAAACCCCACGAACGGCAGTCCCGGAACGCCGCCGGCGACGCTGCCTCGGTCAGTCCTGCGTCGGCGCCGGACCTTCCAGATACTCCCGCACACTTTCCTGAGCGTTCTCGAAGCTGAAGCCACCCTCCCGCTCTTGCATGTCGTGGGCGACCCGCACGAACAGCGCGAAGCCAACCCGGATCACCGTCTCCATGCGCGTCGCGGCATAAGCACGGATGGTCTCGACATGCTCGCTGGTCGCCGGACCATCACTGGAGTCGAAGCCGTGCGCCACCGTGGCGACGTGCACGAAGTGCTGCGCCGTCCACTCCCGATCCTTGACCTTGCCCGGCTCAGACATCCATAGCGCGACGAGGCCACCAAGCACCTTGCGGTCGAGATCCTCGAGCGGCTGCAGCATGGTGTGCATCTCGGCTTTGCTGGGCGGCTTGTTCATGCCTAGATGTTGCCGTCAGCGAGGCAGTTTGCGCAAGGTTCCAATGATCGCGACGACCAACATCACGAGGCCGAATGGCACCAAGACGATGCCGATGCCTGGATCGCCACCATGACCACCAAACGCGCCCAGCAAGAAACCGCCGGGCAGCGCAATCAATGCCGTGGTCAAGCTGGCACCGGCGAACTTTGGCAAGGCCCCCCGCGTGGCAGTTTCCGGCGACACAGTTTCCGACGACACAATTTCTGCCGACACAATTCCCGACGACATATGCGACAGCGTCGCCGCAAAGCCGATGTGCACCAACGACAAAAACGTGCCGTGCGCATGTGCCAATCGCCACAACAAGCGCTGGGTCTCATTGCCAACGGCCAAGTACCAATCGACCTTGAAGCCGTGCATCGACTCGAGCACGCCTCCGAGAACGACAAACACCAACAGGCTGGTCCAGCCGATGCGCAAATGGCGATGCTGCAGGGCGGCGAGTTCTGGGTTGCTGCTCATACGCGGTTCGAACTATTCGGCGATGTAGACGGGACGGTCGTCGCGGCGAGCATAGAGTTGATCGAAGCGTGTGCGCAGCAAACCACGAGGTCCCATCAGGACCTCTGGCTTCGCGCCACCGCGGTATTGAGATTGCCAGACCGACGTGACGCTGTCGACGAACGGTTGCAAGGCCTTCGCTTCGGCGACGAAGTTGTAGCGGGCCAAGGCACCACCAATGCCGCTCAGGCTGCGCAACGAACGGGCAGCATTGAAGCGAACGGCGTAGTAGGGATCGTCCAACAACCGCGCCAGGTACGGCGCCATCCAATCCGTTCCCGATGCCTGCTGGGCGGGCTGCCAACCAAAGCTCCAAGCAGCCAACATGCGCATGCCCGCGTCGCCCGACAGCAACCAGCGCGCGCCGGCAGCCACTTCCTTCTGCTCGGCGGACAAGGGCGGCGGCGCCACTTGCCAACGCGTTTCCAGGTGCTCCGCCGCCCAGGCGACCGTACGATCGAGGTGGCACTGGTTGCACGCATTGGGCCGTCCCGTGCGCAGTTCGACGCCGACGTCAGGACTCGTGATCGCGTGACTGCGCGAAGCCTTCAGCAAGCCAATCGAGGTGTGGCTCATGTGGCAGTTGTAGCAGTTGCTGCCACCGGATTCCGGCAGATGGTGCGTATGCGCCTGCAAGCCATCGGGAGTTGCCAGCGACTCATGACACTGCGTGCATGCGGTATTGCCGCGCATGCCTTCCTGCAACTGATCATCCAGCCAGGTGTCGCTGACCTTGCCATCGCGCGGGTGCATGCGATGGCACGAGGTGCAGTCGATCTGCTGCTCGGGATTGCCGTGCGTGTAGCAGGGGGATTGACGAAGGCCATTGAACTCGCGCCCCGACAATCGCACCTGGCCGTCGGACCAGAACGAGCTCTTGAAGAAGTTCTCGTTCTTGCGCAACTCACGCCGCAGCTCCGGCGCGTTGCCATCCCCGATACCAATCACCAAGTGCGAACGTTGCAGGTCTTGCCCCGGCACGAACGGCGACCCCTGCTCGCGCCACGCATCGAAGTGCTCTTCCTTGAGGATCGAGACCGAATGACAATGGCCACACACCTGCGCCGACCGCACTGGTTGCAGCGTGGCGGGATTGGTGACCGTGTCATCCGAGCCTTCGACGCGCTGGAGCAGGCGACGCACGGGATTGCGATTGGCAGCCACATGCACTTGCCCTGGTCCGTGGCAAGCTTCGCACGAGATGCCGAACTCCGACACATGCGTATCGACGCGGCCGATGTCGACGCGTGGCCGAGCGTCGGTCGTATGGCACATCGTACAGCTCTTGTTCCAGGCACCGGGCTCTGGCGGATCGCGAAACTCGGGCGGCAATACGAACACCGACGTCAACGGCATCCAGATGCGTTCTTCGGTCTTGAAGCACATCGGCACGGGCCCGAGCTCGCGGCCGTTGCCCGTCGAATACCACAACACCTGCAAGTGATGCGAACCGGTCAACTGTTCGATTGGCCGTTCGACCCGCATCGGGTTGCGGCCACCGCGATCGAACACCACCCACAACCGATCGCCGCGCCATTCAAGCACGACCTGTTTGCCGAACCAATCGAGCTCGAGTCGCTCGAACTCGACCCGCAACGCATCGCGGGAAACAACTTGGGTCATCGTGCGATGGTAGGAATCGTGCCACGACGCGTGTTCTCCCGGGTGACACGAACGGCAACTCTTCGAGCCAACGTAGCCGGCCGCGTGCACTTCGATCGGGCGATCGCTGACCGTCGGGGGACGTTTGGCACCGTAGACCGTGGCGACGACCACACTCGCGAACAACAAACCCGATGCCGCAATCACACCGACGCGCGCAGTCGCGCCCTCGGACCACAACCGCCACATCGGCAACAGGGCAGCAATCGCAAGCAGCAACAGGGCAACCAAGATCATCGGCGCACGAGTCTACTCTCGGTCTAAGGGGACGCGGCACAACAGAATAAGACGAGTTCCAGATTCGAACGCGCCGGCCAGTCGACCGGGCTATGCAAACTTGGGCGCAGCGTTAGCATCTGACTGGCGAGTCAAAAGGAAATCGACACCGGGCGTAACGACCGGCCCCAAAAGCCGCCAACACAGCTGCCGCCAACAACTCCACAGCAGCTGCACGACCGTGCTGCGACCCAAGTCTGTTTTCGAAGAAGAAGAAGAAGAAGAAGAAACACGTCATGCGCCCACTCCTATTCGCGATCTCCCTCCTACCGGCCTGCCTGCTCGCGCAGGGGGCAATTCAGCCTTGCTCGATTGCCGCCAACACCCAACTCGCCAACGGCGCAACCTATCGACCAGCCATCACTCCGGATGCCCGTTGGATCGCGTTCAGTAGCACCGCCACCAACCTGGTCGCCAACGACACCAACGGAGTTGCCGACGTCTTCCTGCGCAACCGCACCACGGGCAGCATCGAACGGGTCACCGTCGACACCGCGGGCACGCCGGCGAACGGTGACAGCTGGGCTACCGGCATCAGCGACGACGGCCGCTTCGTGCTGTTCTTGAGCCTCGCAAACAACCTGGTGCCAGGCGACACCAACGGGGTGATGGACGGCTTCGTACGCGACCGACTCAACAATACCACACGGCGCGTCACCATCGGTGCCGGCGGCGTGCAGGCCACGGCCTACATCGACTCCGCTGCGATCAGCGGCGATGGCAGCACGGTCGCCTTTGGCACGGCGAGCCCGCTCGTGCCCGGCGACACCAACGGACAACACGACGTCTTCGTGCTCACACTCGCAACCGGCGCGGTCGAGCGTGCCAGCGTCGACGCGGCCGGCAACCAGGGCAACGGCGGCGCATTCTCACCGAGCGTCTCGGTCGACGGCCGCTTCGTCACCTTCCATTCGACCTCCAACAATCTGGTCGCGAACGACACCAACGCGGCGCGCGACATCTTCGTGCGCGACCGGCAGACGGCAACCATCGAACGGATCAGCACGGGTCCCGGCGGCATCCAGAGCAATGCCGACAGCCGCTACTCCAGATGCAACGCCGACGGCCAGCACATCGCGTTCATCAGCTTTGCCACCAATCTGGTGCCAGGAGACACCAACGGAACGGCCGACGTGTTTGTTCACGATCGCACGACCGGAGTCACCGATCGAGTCAGTGTGTCTTCCACTGGCAGTCAGGGCACGACCTCGATCACGAGCTACCTGACATTGCCGGCAATCAGCGCACAAGGTCGCTACGTCGCATTCTACTCGCAGCTGGACGGACTCGCCGGTCCCATCAATGCGACCGACGACGCGTTTGTTCACGACCGGATGACCGGGCGAACGATGAAGGTCAGCCGTTCGTCGACCGGTACGGCCGGCAATGCCACTAGCGGTCCGCTCGCCCAGTTCGGAGTGACATGGCTGCTCGAAACGATGGCGATCGCAAGCGATCCCCCGATCGCGGTGTTCAGCACGGAGGCGTCAAACCTGGTGCCGTGGGATAGCAACGCATCCTCCGACGTCTTCGCCGTCGATATCGGGTTGCGCTGCGTCGCGGCTGGCCCGGCTGTGATCGGCGGTGCTGCCACTGTCGATCTCGCCGCCGAGAGCTACCCCAACCAACTGTTCGTCGGCACGTTCTCAGCCACGGTAAACACCGGAGTGTTCCTGCCGGGCACGCAATGGCTACCGCTCGATCCGCATCCGTTGGTAACGGCGACGCTGAGTGTGGTGATCACCGATGCTTCTGGCGACGGCTCATGGTCGGTGGCGCTCCCCGCGATGCCGGCACTGGTCGGCGTCTCGCTGCACGCCACCGCGCTGCGCCTCGACTTCGCCGGGCCAACGCTGTTTCCGGCGATCGGCAATGTCGTCACATTCGTCATCCAATAGTTGGCACTGCGCGATCGCGTAGCCACTCGCGGTGACGTTTGCGTTGGTGGGTACACAGATCACGGCACAGGCGCCGGATCGACCGTGGCACCGGGCGATTCACCGAACCGTTGCAGAGGACGGACCACTGGAGCAAGCAACGACGTCAGCCCAAGGTGTGGCCCGCAGTTCGTTCCGGTAGACTGCTGCCCGCGGATCGTTCTGCGTCCTGCCCTCCACCCATCCGCACCCCTTCATCTGTGAACTACTCTTCGCTGCTGGCGACCGGGCTCACGCTCGCGGTCTGCTCTACCCTCTCCGCCCAATACCTCTACACGGAACAAGCCGGTTTGATCACCGGCCCGACGGTTCGCTCCGAAGGCTGCATCATGGCGGACATCGATGGCGACGGGGACCTCGATGCAGTGTTCGCCAACGGCTACGTACTGTCGATAAGCGGCCAGGCAATCCGGCCAACGATCCTGATCAACAAGATCAACCAAAGCCTCGGCTTTGTCGACGAGTCGACCCCGCGCATTCCAACCACGGCGATCCGTGGCACGCTGGTGATGGCGTTCGACATCGAAAACGACGGCGATCTCGACCTGTTCTTCGCGTGCAACGGCAACAGCCAACAGCGCCTATACGTCAACGACGGCAGTGGCAACTTCACCGATGAGTCGGTGGCACGGTTTGGCACTCTCAACCTATATGTCGCTGGCTGCGCCTACTGCGACATCGATGAGGACGGCGACTACGACCTGTTCCTTAACGACGAGCGCAACAATGGCCAGCTCAAGTTGTTCCACAACGATGGCGCCGGCAACTTCACCAACGTCACGGCGACGCACATAGTGTCGGCACCGAAGACGAACCAGCAAGACATCGTGCTCGCGGACGTTGACAACGACTTTGACATCGATGTCATCAACGTTGGCAAGTCGTCCGGCCAGCAGATCTTCTTCAACGACGGCACCGGGCATTTCCCGACCGTTACGACCAGCTTGCTGCCAGCCGGCGGCAGCCTCAGCTACGAAGCCGAAGCGGCCGACCTCGACCACGACGGCGACCTCGACATCGTGATGCTGTCGGTGTCGGGCGCGACCGACTCCGTGTTGCGCAACAACATGATTCCCAACGGCACGCTGTCGTTCACCAACCTGACCAGCGCGCTCACCGGCGGCAACGGCCAGGATGACAACGAGTGGGCTTTGGTGGACAGCAACAACGACGGCTGGCTCGACCTGATCAACGGTTCGCTGACCTACAGCTCCGAGAAGCTCTACGTCAACAACGGCGCCTTCTCGTTCGCGCGCCAAAACGGCACAGCTGGCTTCTCGCCCGTCAGTGACCCGACGCTCGACCTTGCCGTCGGCGACATCAACGGCGATGGCGTCTTCGATGTCATCACGGCCCAAGGCGAGTTCGGCAACTTCACCAACCGCGCCTACTTCGGCAGCGGCCCGGCCGACACCCAGCCGCCCCGCTTCGTGCACGTCGAGCAGTTGCCGGCGATGTCGACGACTCCGGATGGCTGGGCCGTGCGCGCCGTGATCCAGGACTCGATGGTCGACGATGGCGAAACTTCGATCGCCTCCGCGAGCCTCGACTGGACGATCACGCACACCGGCGGCACCGCGACCGGCAGCACGCCGCTGCGCTTCCTCGGTGGCCTGATGTATCGGGCCAAGCTTACCCCGCCCGCCGGCCTGATCACCAACGGGGCGACGGTCCAGTTCACGCTGACGGCGACCGACCGCCAAGGCAACAGCTCGACGACCGCCGGCCAGACGTTCGACGTCTGTGGCTTCCAGAAGTTCGGCATTGGCCTCACCGGCATCACGGACTCGCTCGAAGGTTCTGGCACGACCAGCCCCGGCGACCTGCCGGTCATCTCGTGGACCGGCGGCGCCAACGCCACCGGCCTGCTCGGCGTCGCCGTTGGTCCGGATCAAATCGCGATCCCGCAGGGCTTCCTGCTGTTCAACCAAACGAACATCATCGCCCTGGTCCCGATCACGACGAACGGCTCGGGCACCGGCCAGCTGACGATCCCGATTCCGCCACTGCCCGCTCTGGCTGGCCTGCACGTCGCGATGCAAACGGTGCTCAACCCACCGCTGTCGCTGAGCAACGGCCTGTCGATGGTCATCTGCCCGTAGCGGACGAGGCATCGCCAGGGCCACCGCCAACCTGCTACCCGCCGGCGTCAGGTCAAGTCTGGTCGCCGTCGGCGTCGCTCTGGGCGTCGCTCTCTGCTGGGCGCCCGTCAAGGGCCGGCAACGCGCCTAGCTGACTGCGATAGTTCTTTTGCAGCGCTTGCGTTAGCTGGGCCAACGCCGCGAAATCGCCTTCGTCGACGGCGTCGATGATGCGCATGAGAATGCGTGCGTCTGCCCGATCGGCGGCAGAGTGCGCGGACTGCGCGGCGAGGAACGCGCGCTTCTGGAAGTCTGTCTGTGGCAAGGTGGTGCGCGTCGAGGCGAGATTGCGCGGGTGGTGGCTGTTAGTAGAACTTCCGCAGGGTAAGAATTCTAAGCAACGATACGTTCCTGACACACTTGCCCCGGTATCACCGGACAACCTGGCCCGAATAAGCCTGCATCGATTGCTGTGCAAAGCCGTATCGGGGCGACATTCACCGACCGATCTGCCAGTTGCCGGTTCCCATTCCCCCCCGCCCGCTTAGAAATGCTCAACATGTCGCTGAATGGGCGGATCGCGCTGGTAGCTGGCTTCGCGCTACTGGCATTGCCCGTGTGGCTGCCGCTCTCCCCGTTCGTCTACATCTGGTGGCGCCACAAGCGCAAGCAAGCCCGAGCGCGAGGATTGCTTGTGATCAACATGATCCAGGCGAACGCGATCGCCGCACACGCGGCAGCCAGCCTACCGACGCCACCCGAAGGCGGCTGGTTTGTCGTCGCTCGCAACATTGACCGCTACCTCGCCAGCGTCGACTCGCCGCGTCACTGGCGCAGTCACGCCGTTTTGATCGCACTCGAGTTCTCGCCTTGCTTGCGGCTGCGAGCCCCGCTGTCGCGCCTGCCCTTGGCGAAGCGACGCGACTTCCTCGAACAGCACCTCGCGACCACCAAGGGCCTGCTGGCGATCCCAGCACTGTCGCGGCAACTGATCCGGATGGGTTACTACACCGATCCCGGCATCGCCCAGAGCCTCGGCTTCCGCACCATGCAGCAACGGCGCACGGACCCGACAGCAAGCGCAACAACGCGCAGCAAGGCCGCCAACAAGGCCGTCGGCTGATGAAGACGATCACGTCCGAATACGCAGTGATCGGATCCGGTGCCGGTGGCAGCGTCGTTGCCTACCACCTCGCGGCAGCTGGTGCCCGCGTCGCCATCGTCGAGCGCGGTTCTTGGCTGCACCCAAAAGACCTGTCGCACGACGAACCGCAGATGATCGCGCGGCTCTACAAGGACGGCGGCGCGCAGACCAACAACGACGCCGACATGTTTGTTCTGCAAGGCAACTGCGTCGGCGGCTCCACGGTGCTGACCAACGCGGTCTGCTTCCGCATGCCGGAAGACGTGCGCCAGAGCTTTGCACGGCACGGCTGCCAATTGGATCCAGACCTGCTCGCGCAGGGTCATGCCCGGGTTGAGTCGGTGCTCGGAGTCCGTGCGCTGCCGGACAATGTGCACAACCCAGCAACCGCCGTGCTCGCCGACGGCTTCGCGCAACTCGGAGTCCAGCACGGCGGCTTCCAGAAGGCAATGCAGGAGTGCATCGGCTGTGGCTACTGCAATGTTGGCTGTCGCTACGGCCGCAAACTCGACGCTTCGCAGACTTGGGTGCCGATGGCCGTGGCGAACGGCGCGCAGGTCGTGCCCGACACCGAGATCATCCGCATCGAACACGCCCGCGGCCAGGTGCGCGGGCTGCTTGGCCGCGACAAGAAAACTGGCGAAGCCGTGCGCATCCAAGCGGATCGCTATGTGCTGTCCGGTGGCGCCATCAACACGCCAGAACTGCTGCTTCGATCGGGACTGCACAAGGGCCGCGCCGGCAAGCGCACGTCGTTCAATGCCGGCGGCATCGTGTTCGGCGAATATGCGCAGGACCTGGACGGTTTTGATGGCGACCAGATGTGCGTGCACCACATCAACGAACGCTACGTCATCGAACAGATCCAGAACCCGCCGGTGTCGCTCGCGCTGACGATGCCCGGCTTCTATGGCGACCATGCCGAACGCATGCAGCGGTTCCGGAAGATGGCCGCACTCGGCGTCTTGGTGCCCACCAAACCAACCGGCGAAGTCTTCCTCGGCCTCGGCCACCGTCTGTTCCGACGCCTGTTTGACCACGCGGACATTCGCTACCGGATGTCGCCCGAAGAGCTGCGCGACTTCCGCGACGGCTGCAAGACCGCCGCCCGCGCCATGCTCAAAGCCGGCGCCACGCGCGTGTTCATGCCGTGCGCGACGCCGGTCGAGATCACCGAGGTTGCGCACCTGGACCGCATCGACGACGCGATGCGCAGCCAAAGTGATCTGGTCGGCTTCGGCAGCTCGCACCCGCAGGGCGGCGCATGCCGTGGTTCGGATCCGCAACGTGATGTCGTCGACGAAGAGTTCCGGGTGCGCGGCCTCGACAACTTGTTTGTCGCCGACGGCAGCTTGTTCCCACACAGCGTGCGCGTCAACCCGATGCTCTCGATCATGGCGACGGCGGACCTGGCGGTGCGTTCGATCGGCGGCATCACGCCGGCGAAGGAAGTGCTCGAAGGGCCTGCCCACGACTTCCGCCAGCGCGCCATGGGTGGCAAGCAGGCTGAGGCATGAACCTGATCGGCAGCGTCGCCCAACGCCTGGCGACTCGACGCATGCGCCAGATGCTGCGCCATGCCCAGCACCCGCGCGAACCGCAACAGCGGCTGTTCGAGCGGCTGCTCCAACAGATGCGCAAGACGGCGTTCGGACGCGAGCACGGCTTCGGCTCCATCAAGACTACCGCGGACTTCCAGCGCGCCGTGCCGTTGCAGAACTACCAGAGTCTGCTGCCGTGGTGGGACCGCGCGCGGGCCGGCGAACGTGACGTGATCTGGCCGGGGTTGACGAAGTTCTGGGCGATCTCGTCGGGCACCACCAGCGGCGAGAAGTTCTTGCCGGTGACCGCAGAGACGATCGCCAACAACAAGCGCGGCGGCTTCGACTCGCTGGTCCCCCACCTCGCCAACAACGGCGCCCGCTTGTTCGGCGGCAAGCTGCTGTTCCTTGGCGGCTCGACCACGATGCGTCAGCAAGGTGAGGTCTTCATCGGGGACAACACCGGCATCATGGCGCGGCACATTCCACGCTGCCTACGGCCGCTGCACGCGCCGGATCCACGCATTCGCGCGCTGCCATCGTGGGAACAGAAGGTCGCCGCCGCGGCCGCGCAGACCGCCGACGTCGACCTGCGCATGCTCGCCGGGGTGCCGTCGTGGATCGTGCTGTTTGGCGAAGCGGTGCTCGCGCACTGCCAGCGACAAGGTCGCCAAGTGCGCACGCTCGCCGAAGTCTGGCCGAACTTGCAGTTGTTCGTGCATGGCGGCGTCACCTTCGCACCCTACGCCGAACGCTGCCGCGAGTTGGTCGGCAAGGACATCCGCTACACGGACACCTACTCGGCATCGGAAGGTGGCATGCTCGCCGTGCAAGACGACCCGCAGGACCCTGGCATGCTGCCACTGCTCGATCGCAGTACGTTCTTCGAGTTCGTGCCCGTCGACGAACTCGAACAAGACCATCCGCGACGCCTTGCCATTCACGAAGTCGAGCTCGACGCCGACTACGCCGTCATCCTGACAACCGACTCCGGCATCGTGTCCTACGTGGTCGGCGACATCGTTCGTTTCACGTCGCGCGCCCCCCTGCGCATGGTCTTCGCAGGTCGCATTGCACACACCCTCAACGGGTTTGGCGAACACATCAGCGGTGGCGAACTCGATCGCGCCGTCGCCGCAGCAGCGCAGGCGAGCGACGCGATCGTCAGCGAGTTCGCGGTCGGCGTCGTGTATCCGACCGAGACCGAAGCCATGGGCGGCCACCGCTACCTGATGGAGTTCCACCGGGAGCCGTCCGACCACACCGCGTTTGCGAGAGTGCTAGATGAGACCCTGCAGAAGGGCAACGAAGACTACGCCACCCACCGCACCTACGGGCTGCTCGCGCCAGCGGTCGACAGTCTGCCCGCCGGGACCTTCGTCGAGTTCATGCGCAAGCGCGGCAAGGTCGGCGGCCAACACAAGGTGCCGCGGGTGCTCGATCCCTCGCAGTTGGCCGATTTCGATGCGATCCTTTGCGAGCGGTGATCGCGCGTAGCGAGCGGTGCCTCGATCCACGACTCAATCCACGACTCGATCCATGACTCGATCGACGCGTCAATCGACTTCTACGGGTTGCGCGCTCGCTGGCTAAACGCGGGATCCCGCACCACGACCAGAATCAGATCGCGCAACGTGACCTTCCCTTGCGTCAACAGGCGGCGCACTTCGAGGTCGATGCGCAACCGATCGACCGGGCGCAAGTCGCGGCCGATCGCGTAGACAAACAGCTTGTGAGTCAGCGTCCGAACAAACGCCGGATCCTGCGCCAACACCTTTTTGAGGCTGACGAGACCGTCGAGCTTGCGTCCGTCCGGCAACTCGCCACTCGCATCAATCACACCGGCGCCATCCTGCTTGCGGAATCTGCCAATCGCATCGAAACGCTCCATCGCGAGGCCTAGCACATCCATGCGCACATGGCACACTGCGCACTTCGGCGCCTCGCGATGCTTGGCCATCTGCTGCCGCAACGTTGCGGAATCGTCGATAGCAGCTTCGTTTTCGAACGCATCGCTGCCCGGTGCCGGCGGCGGCGGTGCCTGGCCGAGCAGGGTGTCGAGCAGCCACTTGCCGCGTTTGACGGGTGACGTGCGCGTCGGGTTCGACGTGATCGCGTGCATGCTGGCGTGACCAAGCAGCCCGCCACGCACCAAGGCATCGCCAATCAGTTCGGTCCGCACGAATTGCTCCGGCTCGCCGTCGTGTGGCAAGCCATAGAACGTCGCGAGGCGCTCGTTGACATGCGTGAAGTTGCAGTCGAGCAACTCGCGGACATCGCGTTCTTCCCGCAAGATCGCCAAGAACAGCAACTCGCTCTCGCGCCGGAAGGCGTGCCGCAATTCGTCATCAAAACCGGCGAAGCGGTCCGGATCGGGGGTCGTATCCGCCAACGCCCGCAGTGAGAACCACTGCGCCGCGAAGTCACTCGCCAGTCGTTCGGAACGCGCATCCTCCAGCATGCGTTGCACCTTCTCCGTCACGACCAAGGCATTGCCAAAGCTCCGGCTGCGGCCAAACGCGCGCAGATCGTCATCGGGAGCACTCGCCCACAAGAAATACGACAAGCGCGCCACGTACTCGGGGCCGCTGAGCGGTTCCGCGGCAACCGACTTGGCCGAGTCTTCGAGTCGGAACAGAAAGTGCGGTGACGTCAGCGCAGCGGCCAGCACAAATCGTTGCACGGACACCTTCGACTCGCCGGCCTGCAATCGTTGCGAGCCCGCGCGCTGCAAACGATCACGCTCCTTGGCGGTCGCCGGTCGCCGCCACAGCTTGGGCAGCATCGTCTTGATCATGCTGCGCAACTGCGCGGCGTCCGTACGTCCCTTCAGCGACGCGCGCAGCCAGCGTTGTTCCGGCGGCACGGGGCGCGCATCGATTGGCCCAATGACCTCCAAGGCATCGATCCGCAAGTTGCGGTCACGGCGCTTGGGGTCGGCGTTCTTGGGATCGTAGTAGTCGTTGGTAAACGACAGCGCCACCTTGTGACGGCCGCCCTTCAGTTGCGCTTCGACGACGAAGTCCTTCGAACTCGTATTCGCCACTGCGAACACTTCGCGCCGCTTGCCATCGAGTTCGAGTAGCATCTTGGCGGCTTCGTCACCAGCCTGCCGACCCGCCGCGCTAATGCGCAGTTGGTAGATGCCATCGCGCGGCACTTCCACGGCCTGCTCGATCGTGGCGTTGGTATACAGATTGGCCACGCCGCCAGTCATCGAGGCACCACGGTTGTTGACCAACCGCATCGCGACAGCCTCAAACATCCTGCGTTCTGGATTCGCCGGATCTTCGCCATGGAACACGGCGCGGGCGACCTCGCTCGATGCGGCGAGGTATTTCTCAAGATGCAGCGTCGAGAACGTCAAGGCGTCGCCGATCGAATCGAATCCGTAGCCGAGGTCGTCCGCCGGGAACCCGGACGTATCGACCGTCACCCCGAGCAGATCACGCACCGTGTTGCGCCACTGCCCGCGGCTCAAACGTCGCACAGTCACCTGGCCGGGGTCGACCGCCAGCTTGGGCACCTCGCGAGCCAGCATCTCGTCAACCCACGCCGCAAACTCCTGACGCTCGGCGACGGTGACTTCGACGGGGACGTCACTGTCCTCGACCGGCGGCATCTCAAACGTATGCACGCGCTCGCGCATGCGGGACCAGCGCGCCAACTGCCCGACGCGGTCTGCCGGCGCCACCGTCAGGTCTAGCTTGCCTTTGGCAGTATCGCCTTCGTGGCAGTCGAAGCAGTAGATCTCAACGAACTCGGCGATGCGTTCTGGCACCAGCAACGCGTCCTGCGCCGTAGCGGCACAAGCACTGACAAGGGCGACCAAGAACTTCGCGAGACAACCAGCCATAGCCGCCATCGTAGCTCCGAATGCCAACGACACGAAGCACCCCCACAACGAGTTCCGACCAGCGAATCGTTCTGCTGACGCCTGCGGCACGATAGGCTGCGCTCGTGGTCCGCTCCTCTAGCACCCTGCTGTTCGCACTCGTGCTGTTCCTGTCGTTCGCCCTGGTCCTGTGGTGGACGACGTTTCTGTTGCTGACGAGTGGCGAGATGACCGCTGCGAGTGACCGGCTGCTGGCTGGAGACACGGCTGGCGTCGCCAGAGCACTCGGGGCCAAAGACGCCGAAGATCTCGCCAAGATAGGCTCACGACGGCAGTGGATGTTCGCCAGCGAAGGCGCATTCTTCGTCGTCGTGCTGCTCGGTTGCGGTTGGCTCTACCTCGGTTCGGTTCGCCGCGAAACGGCCCTGCGCCGCTACCAGGATCGCTTCCTGGCCGCAGCGACGCACGAACTGAAGACCCCGCTGGCGACGATCTCGCTGCTGCTGGAGTCGCTGCGCGAAGACCGCGTGCCCCCAGAAAAGCGCCACCGTTACCTGACCAACGGCTTGCTGGAGGCCGAACGATTGGAACGCGGCTTGCACAACGTGCTGACCGCCGCCGGCCTGCGCTCGACTGGCAAAGCAACCCGACCAACGACGGGCAACCTGGCCGACGACGTGCGCCAGGCAGTCGAAGCGATGCAGGCGCGCGCTCACGCCGCCGACGTACAACTCGAAGTTGCAGCACCAGAAAGCTTGCCCGCGCCTCGCGACGTGGCAGCATTGCAGCTGGTGCTACGCAATCTGCTCGACAACGCCGTCAAGTTCTCGCCACCCAACGCAACCGTGCACGTCACGCTCGCCAAGAACGCGAACGAGGCCCACATCATCGTTCGCGATGCTGGCCGCGGGCTCGACAACGAAGAACTCAGCCACGCGTTTGAACCGTTCTTCCGCGGCGATGACAAAGCCAGTGGTGGCACTGGCCTTGGACTGCACCTCGTGCACGAAATGGTTCATGCGCACGGCGGTTCGGTGACTGCAGAGAGCATTGGCCGAGATCAAGGCAGCACGTTCACGGTGCGTTTGCCATTGGAGAAGAACTCATGAGTCGCTGGATCCTGGTCGCCGAAGACGAACGCCAACTCGGCGAAATGCTGTGTGACAACCTCGGCCACGAGTCCTACCACGCCGAGCACGTACTGACGGGACCGCGCGCCCTCGAACGCATGGCGAAGGGCGGCATCGACCTCCTGATCCTCGACATCATGTTGCCGGGCAAGGATGGCTTCCAAGTGCTCGAAGAGTTGCGAGCACGCGGCGACCAGACACCGGTGCTGATCTTGAGTGCGCGCGCCGATGACCAGGATCGCATCCGCGGCCTCGAACTCAAGGCCGACGACTACCTGATCAAGCCGTTCAACCTGCGCGAGCTGCTACTGCGCGTCAAGGCTTTGTTGCGACGACGGCCGGCGCCGGCGGCGGGCGACGACACGCTGCAATTTGGCGGCAACGAAGTCGACTTCCGCGCGATGCAGGCTCGCTGCCACAACGGCAAAACGGAGACGCTGACCGCGACCGAAACCAAGCTGCTCAAGCTGCTGTCCGGGCACGCTTCGACCGTGGTATCCAGACGCGTCGTGGTCGAGCACCTGTTCGGCAGCTCGGCGCCACGAACGGTGCGAACGCTGGACAACGTCGTACTGCACCTGCGCAAGCTGTTCGAGCAGGACCCTGGCAATCCGCGCCACCTGCACACGGTGCGCGGCGTTGGTTTTCGCTTCGAAAACTGACTCCTGCGCGGAAAGTACGCGACACTGGGCGCATGTTGCGAATCGCGCTCCGCGCCGCCAAGGCCAGTTTGTTCGTTGCCGTTGCGCTGTCGCTGAACGCGGCGGCAACGGCACAAGCGAAAGACCAAGAGCTGTTCGACCTGCGCTCGAAGACGCCGAAGGGCACGACCGCGTGGTTTGTCGAGTCGACGCTCTACAAACAGAAGATCCAGACCGGCCAGAATGAGATCCACGTCGACATGCAGATGGACCGCACGTTCGGCATCACGATCAAGCAGGTCGACGCGAAGGGCAACCGCATCGTCGAGATCGAGGTCGCTCGACTCACTGGCTGGACCAAGTTCCAAGACGGCCCGAAGCAGGTCTACGACTCCGAAAAGAGCGAGATGAAGCCAGCCGTGACCTTTATCCAGCGCATGATGGCTTCGGTCGGCAATCGCTACGTTGCACGAATCGACGCCAACGGCAAGCTCGCTGGATCGATGGCCGGTGTCGCCCACGAGATGCAGGGCAAGGACCCCAAGGTGAGCATGAAAACCTGGGAACTTGCCGATCTCGCAGAAACTGCTTTTGGGCGCACCCCCACCAAGCCGATCCCCATCGGCGGCACCTGGAACTTCGTGCAACGAGGGACCGACGAGCTAGCCGTGGCGCGTCATGCCACCATGAAGCTGGCGAAGGTCACCGAGGAAGCGTTCGAGATGTCGTTCATCGGCACCGTGGAGAAGGGCGAGCAGCGCTCGCCACCCGCTGCCGAGAACGATGACCCGGAGAGCATCGAAGCGCAGACCGCACGCATGAACAAGGAGATGAAGATCAGCGATGGCAAACTGACCGGCACGCAGAAGTTGTCGCGGCGCGATGGTCTCGTGCTCGAAACGGAATCGACAGCCACGTTCGACATGGACCTGCTGGGCGGCAACTTCAACCAGTCGATCGGAATGACCGTCACGACCAAACTGAGCCGCACCGACAAGCCGATTCTCAAGCCACTGGAGCAGAAGCTCGCCGAGGCAAAGGCGGCGCAAGCCTTGACCGCGTGGAACGCACGGACCGGAAAGTCGCATACGGACGTGAAGATGCTCGCCGACGCCGTTCGCTTCTACTACGCAAAAAACAGCAAGCTGCCGGCCTCGCTGCAGGATCTGGCCAAGAAGGACAACAAGGGGCGCAGCGAGATCGTAGTGCTGCCAGCTGACCCGTGGGGCAACGCATACAAGCTCTTGCCCGGAGACGCGCCGCGCAGATTCCAGGTCATCAGCGCCGGGCCAGACGGCAAGTATGAGACTGCTGACGACATCAGTAGCCGCAAGAAGTAGCACTCACGGCGGCAACTACTTGCCGGACTTCGCGGTCCCAGGTTGGCGGTCAGGCTTGCTGTCGGGCGTGCTGTCATGCTTGATCATCGAGCTCTGCAACCCAGTCGACGCAGCCGCCTTGCCGTCCAGTCCGACGACGATCGCTTCGACGCGCGGCAACTTCTCGATCAACGCGAGCCCCTTCTCGGGCCCCAGCACGCACAACGCCGTGGCGAGCGCGTCGGCATACTCCGCGTGCGTCGCGACCACCGTCGCCGTCATGCAGCCCTTGCTCGGATAGCCAGTGCGTGGATCGAGGATGTGGTGGTAGCGCACGCCATCGACTTCGAAGAAGCGTTCGTAGTCGCCCGATGTCACTACGCAGACGTTCGACAGGTTGAGCGCCGCCAGGGCAAGCTCTTTGTTGCGCGGATGCGCGATGCCGATTGGCCAAGGTTTGCCATGCTTCTTGCCGAGCACGCTCATGTCCCCACCGACATTCACGATCGCGTGGCGCACGTTGTGCTTCATCAACACCTTCATCGCAGCATCGATACCGTAACCCTTGGCAATGCCACCGAGGCCGACGCGGAACCCTTCCGGTAGCGCCACCGAACTCTTCGCCGGCACGATCTCGATGCGGCGGTAGTCGACGTGCATCAACGCCTGCTTGACCTTCTCGGCCGTGGGCACCAGAGGTGGTTTCTTCTTGAAGTCCCACAACTTGCCGACGCCAGCGAACGAGATGTCGAACGCGCCTTCGGTCAGCCCGCCGAGGGCACAACCACGTCCGATCAGCGCCGCCAATTCCAACGGCAACACTTGCGGGCCCTTGCCGGCATGGTCGTTGAGAGTCGACAGCGGCGACGCACGCCAGTCGGTCATCAAGTCCTCGACTCGCTGCAACTCGGCGACCGCAGCTGCGAGTGCGACGTCGAGCTTCTTGGCATCCGAGCCGATCGCGACGAGGCGATACTCGGTGCCCATGACGCCGCCGGTGACGGTTCGTTCGGGTTGCTGGCCAGAGACTTGTTGGCCGGGGGCTTGCTGCCCGGCTGACTCTTGCCCGACAACCACCGAGCACACCCCCGGCAAAAACACAGCAACCGAGAAGACTGCCGCAAAGATCAGACGTCGCATGATCCCTGAAGCTACTTCATCGAGGCGAGATTCTCAGGCAGATGACTGCCCTTGAACCGAAGTTGGCCCGAGGAATCGAGCACAACGATCGTCGGCGTCTTGGTCACCTGAAAGCGCTTGGCCAACGAAGCGTCTTTGTCGCGAATCTGGGGATAGCTCAAACCGAGCTCTTCGATGCTCTTGCGGTAGAGATCTTCGTCGACTGCGCCATCGGGGCCAGTGACGACACCGTAGAACGACATCGAGTCGGCAAGGTCTGCCGAAGCAGCAACCGCGGCGGGCGCCTCTTCGCGGCACGCCGCACACCACGGCTGCCAGAACACGAAGGTCGCGGCTTTGCCGTTCAGCACGTAGCTGGTGCCAGCATCGTCCACGAACTGCATGCCGCGGTGGTTGCTCGGCACAAGTGCAGCACTTGGTGACGCACAAGACGCAGCTAGCAACAGCGCAGCGATCGCCATCGCACGACCTAGCGGCAGGCAACGCCTGCCATCTGACGACGGCTTGCGGGGCATTCGGGCGTGCTTGCCTAGTTGCCGGTGAGATATGGGGGCTAGAAACTGGTAGACCATCCGATACTCCCAAACATGTAGTCGAGCCCGTCGTCGCGGGTCGTGTAGTCAAACGTAAGGTCCCAACGGCTCGCCGAAGCGGTGAACCAATCCAAGCGGAAGCCCAACGTGTGTGACGAGAAGTCGCCAAGGTCCGCGTCTTGGGTGCGGAACTCGGGCAACGCCGCTGCATTCGCGCCAGTGAAGCGCGCTTGATAATCGTCCGCGGCGGTCTGGGTATAGAAGCGATAGCCAACGCGGGCGCGCACCGTATTGGGCGCAAGCCAGAAGTAAGCCGCCGGTTCGAGAGTGAAACTGGTCACGCCCCAGTCGTCGCCATACAGACGACCACCGAGTTCGAGCGCTGTGCTTTCGCCATACATGCGGCGGACGCGCCCATGCAGTCCCAATCGCGCGCGACTGCTTGGCAGCTCTTCGAATCCCGTAACTCCGGTAGGGCTTCGGTCGGTCTGAAGACTGGTGCTCGCCAGGTATTGCTCCGGAGTAAACGATCCGTTCTCTGCCACGACTCCGTTGTATGGCGTCTCCAAGAAGCCACTCTGCAGCGTCAGGTTGACGCCCATCTCCGCGTGCATGCGCGGCGTCATCACCTGATACCAATTGCCGGCCAGGTTGAGCGCGGTGCGGTTGTCGCTGCCTTCGCTGGCATCACCATCGAACCGAATGATGTCCAAGGTGTCGAAGTAGGCGCTACCCGAAAACTTCAGCGTCGTGCTGTCGCCGTCGTAGTCTTTTGCATAGCTGCCACCGAGACCAAACGAACGGTAGTCGTATTCGGCGCTGGCATGGGCAAAGGCACTGACCCGCGTGTCTTCATCGAGCGCCCACGTGGCACCGCCATCGAGCCCGAAGTAGTAGTCGCCAGTCGCGCCACTCTGCTGGGTCGACGGGTAGCTGCTCAATCGCTCGATCGACGCGCTCGACACGTTGTCGTAGCTGAACTTGAGGAAGATGTTGGTCGAGTCGGAGACGTTGTAGTCGTAGAAGAGCACCGGCTCGATCACTGTCAGCGATTCATCGAGGAACGGATTGCCGTCGCCGGAATCGCCGTTGTCGTAGTAGCCAAGGCGGAAGCCGAAGTGACCGGTGCCAGCTTTGCCAAGACCGCCTTTGACCGGAGCCGTGCCAGATCCCGGGGTTTGACCGGCCGCCCCGCCCTGAACTGGCTGCTGCGCAGTCGGCTGCTGGGAACTGGGCCCAACGCCACTAATCGGCCGGCCGCTAGATTGCGCTCGCAAGGCCGTCGCACCAGTTGCCGCCGCCAGCACAAGCGCCAGTGCCAGCTTGTGCATTGCCATCTTGTGGTTTGCCAGTGGTCTCATTGCTAGTTGGTGCATCCACACCCCCCACCAGCCTTCGAGCCGATGCCACCAGTCGTCGCTTCGCGCGAGTAGATGACCTTTTGCATGAAGTTGTCGAGCGTCGGATCGGTGTCGAACTGCATCAACGCGTTGGCCAGGTATTGCTTCTCGTAGAACGCGACTGGCTGGCACGAGGTCGCCAGCAACGCCATGAGCATGGCCAGACCAAGTAGTGACGTGCCGAAACGAGAACGGGAACGGTTGGGAGTCGTAGCCATGAGATTCTGATGGAAGCGCCGCATGTATCGCCCCAAACGTGGTCGCAACAGAGCGGCACTACGCGCAGTAGCAGTAGGCGGAAGGTAGTTCCGGCCCGAACGCAGGTCGCATGACAATCCGTTCATCAACATCGCGCGAGCATCTTGAGACTACCGTCGCAACCCCGTTGCATTGATGATCGCGCCATGTCCCAGCACAAGGGTTTGCGCGTGCTTGTCGTCGATGACGACCCAAAGCTCATGGCATTCTTGCAGCAGGGCCTGACGGAGTCGGGCTTGCTGCCAATGGGCGCCAACAGCGCCGAGGCCGCCGACCAACTGCTCGCGGAGCAAGAGTTCGAATTGGTCCTACTAGATGTGATGATGCCAACCAGCGACGGCCGCGACGTGCTCGCGAAACTGCGCGGCGCCGGCAATGACATCCCTGTCATCATGGTCACTGCTCGCGGCACGACCGAAGAGCGGGTCGAAGGGCTGAAGCTGGGCGCAGACGACTACGTAGTCAAGCCGTTCGCATTCGCCGAGCTATTAGCGCGAATCGACGCGGTCATGCGCCGTCGGGTTGGCACCGTCACGCTCGGCTTCGGGCCACTGAGCATCTCGCCAGTCGACCGCACCGCAACCTGCCGGGGCGAATCGATCGACCTCTCACCAAAAGAGTTCGACTTGCTGTCAGCCTTCGTGCGCGCGCGCGGCGACACCCTGACTCGCACGTTCCTGTTGCAAACCGTCTGGAAGACGCATCACGACCCCGGCACCAACGTCGTCGACGTGGTCGTCGGCCGCCTCAGGCGCAAACTGGAAACGCTGTCCGGACCGCAGATCGCCGCGGTGCGCGGGCAAGGCTACCGCCTCGAAGCATGAGCACACCACCGCCACCAACTTCCTGGTCGATGCGACGCCGCATCGCCGGATTGTTCTGCCTGCTATCGGCACTGCCAGCCTGCGTTGCGACCATCGTCGGCGTTTCATTCCTCAGCCAATCCGTGCAAGCAGAGATCGAAGGCCTGGTGCATGAAGAAATCGAGGAGGCGCGATCGGAGCTGCTCTCGTCCCCCCAACCAGTCGCAGCGCTGCCGGGGATCGCGCGCGAACTGGCAGACTCGCACCCAGAAGTGCGCATGGGCTGGCGACTGACCCGCGCACTGGACGGCGAAGCACTCGGCGACTTCGGCGCGACCACCCTGCTAACAGGCCTGGCGCACCAACGCGCCCTTGATGCGAGCAACCACCCCCAGGTCTTGCAACTCACTGACGACCGATTCACCGCAACTGCACGGATCTCGGACGAGCTGAACGTCACGCTGGTCTTGGATGGCTCGCAGCGTATCGCCCAGATCAACAACTTCTGGCTGTTCGGACTCGCCACGATCGCACTTAGCTTACTTATCAGCATCATCGCGGCGCGCTTCCTGGCCTGGCGATTCCAGTCGCTACTCGACGCCATTGCCAACCGGCTGCGACAAGGAGATCTGCGCAATAGAAGCCAGCACGAAGGCGACCAAAAGGATGATGCGAACACCTCGCTACCAAGCGAACTGGTTCCGATTGCGACCGAACTCGAAACGATGCTCGACAACGTGCGACAGCGGGCCAGCGAAGCGAAAGTCTTCACCGCTGGGCTGGCCCACGAACTGCGTTCGCCGCTGCAAAACCTGATTGGCCAAGCCGAAGTCGCGATGCTGCGAGCACGCAGCTCCGAGGACTACCAGACGCTGCTGCAGCATCAGGTCAGCGAACTTCACGAGTTTGCGCGTTCGGTCGACAACTTGCTGTTCCTGTGCTCGTCGACCGAACCCGTCGGCGAGGCAGTCACCGAAGCGTTCGACCTTGCGGAGGAGATCGAAGTCCGCCTACAAGCCGAACGGGGCCACGCAAGATCGCAAGGCGTGCACCTCGACGTGCAATGCTCCGGCAACACCTGGCTGACCGCCGACCGAGAAGCCGTCATTCGGGCCGTTCGCAACTTGATCAACAACGCCATCAAGTGGTCCCAAGCAGGCCAGACGGTGCGCGTCCGCATGAACGGCAGCGACGACGCACTGACGATCGAAGTGCACGATCAGGGACCAGGCATCCCAACCTCCCAACGCGAACGGGTGTTTACGCCGTTCGCCAAAGGCACCGCGCCAAGCGGCCAACGCGCCGGCTTCGGACTCGGCCTGGCGATGATCCAGGCGACTGCCGTGCAGCATCGCGGCAGCATCACGATCGACGACTCAGCCAGTGGCGGGGCGCTGATGCGACTGGTCTTGCCGCGCACCACAGCCGCGAACAAGCCTCGCGGCTAGACGCCCCGTGTCCGGTGCGTGGGCGATCGTCAAAGGTGCCATAGGGAACCCACCTGGGATCTTGCCATCGCGACACCTGGAACTCCGATCATGTTGACGACCCAACGAGTGGTAGAGCAGTCCGAATGCTCTTCGTCCTGTTCTCTGTTCGAAGACCGTTCGGACCAGTCATGAATAACCCAGACTCACCAACCGTGGCTACTGGACGGCTGCAGCAGGCCCTGCAGGAGAAGACGCGCGTCGTCGGAAGATCACCGGCTAGCCATCAATGGAGATGCTGATCCATCCAGACGCAGTCGATGAGGCTGCTGCTGCGCGCCTCGATCGACCCTGGATCGCTGCGAGCAACCGACAGACACTCCCGCAGCGCGAACACGTCAGCACATCCACGCCGAACGCCCACAGCACGCAACTCCGCCCACATGTAGTCGCGAAGGCCACCCCGACGCCGCTTGCCAGGTCGATGCGTCACACGCTTCCGCTGCACACGTCGCCCAACGGACTCCGCGGCCACTTCCTCGGCGTGCGCGACCCCCAGCACAAGCACGCACTAGACACGCTTGCCAGAGCGAACTAGGGCCGTGATGTCCACACCCCGTATCAATTGTAGTGATCCACGTAGAACCCGACGAGGTCGCCGCGTTCATCGAGGAATAGGTCAAACACACCGAACCCCATAAACCCCCAGACCCGCCTCGCGACGACGACCCGCACCGCAAGTCGATGCTCATGTGCTTCCGCCTGCTGCAAGGCGACGAGACTTCGCGCACCAAGAATCGCCTCGCGGTCCGCAGCAAGGATCAGTGGTCGCTCCTCAGTGGACAACCCACGACTACCACGCGTCAATGTTGCGAGGCATTGCTGCTCGGACATCCCAGCGACCAAGTCTGCGGCCACGTCGAAGTGAGATTCGTAGCCAAGCGCCGAATAGGCACAGCTGTTGGTCGTCAGCAACGACGCCAACAGAAGAACTCGAATTGATCGCCTTGGCATCACCACACCGAACGGGCTCGCTACTGAGACAGCCTTTGACGAATGCGAGCCGGACTGACGGCAACACCCTTGGGCGCAGCAAACGTGCTGTTGATCGGAGCCAGACGGTAGTCGAGGCACCAATCTTCCGTCTGCGTCACATGCAGTTCCCATTTGACCGACAACATCTTGCCGGGATATCCAACCGGACACAAAACGTTGACGACGCCGTTCGCGTCCGTGCCAAGCACCGTCATTGGCCAGGTCATGCCCATGATCCCGTGACCGTCCCAGGCAACGAACCCATCGACGACCACCCCGTCGAGCATGTAGATGCCAACGCCGACATCGTCGCTGACCCCGACGAACAACACCGGCTCACTACGCGGCGCAGGCACACTCGTGCAAGACGCGGCAAGCAAAGCCAACGCAACCGTGAGCTTCTTCATCGCTGCGAGCCTCGGTTCGGATACTTGCTCATGAGCACGAAGACTGGGTGGTCATCGCTTCGGCGTTCTGCGTGATGCCGCGCGCTCTGACCCATCCAGCACGGGATGTCTGGATCTGCACCTGCACGAAGCAGAATATCAACAAGCTCGGCATGGCCATCCATGGCGGCGCGACACAAGGGCGTCCAGTCGTTGCGTTCTTCATCACGACGATCCGGTTCGGCACCCGCCGCCAGCAGCACGACAACGGACTCCACATGCCCTTCACAGACCGCGTGACCAAGAGGCGTCATGCGCTCAAGGTCCGACTCATGGTTGGGGTCGGCACCCGCACGGAGCAACCGCGCAACCATGTCCGCATCCTTGTTGGCAATGGCGCACGCGAGCGGTGATGCATCGTCTTCCAAACGCGCTCGCCAATCGGGATCCGCTCCCCCTGCAAGCAACGCATCCACCACCGCAACATGCCTACGGTTAATCGCAGCACAGAGCGCTGACTCTTCGCTCGTACGCCGATCCGGTTCGGCCCCCGCTTCAAGCAACGCGGCAACGCATTCGGCGTGACCTTCACAAGTAGCCCAAGCAAGCGCCGTCATGCCATGGGAGTCCAACATGTCGACTTGCTCCGGGCTCGCATCACGCAGCAACCCCACAAGCAGCTCCGTCAACCCATCGGACGCAGCATCGTGCAGAATCGAATCGCCGGACATCGACTGCATGCACGCAAGCCCGCCAAGATCTCGAATCAACACCAGCGCTTCCGCGTAGCGACCCTCATTCACACACTCGTATGCACGCCAGCGCGGATCAGGGTCGTCTTCATCAAGACGAAAGTCGTCTAGGTATGTCATCAGTAGGCTGACTTCAGAGCCAATGCCGCGCAAGTCCGCCTGCAACGCGGCCCAGTCGACGTTCGGGTTCATGGGAAGCGCCAATTCCCGAGTGATCGTCGCCCTTCCGTACACAGCGGTCACGCTCCGCTAACGAATAGGATTCTATCCTGATGAAGCCGTCAGAGATGCTCGACATCCTTCGAGAGTGTCAACTGACGATGGCAGCGCACGAACGAGAGTTCGCAAGCGCGTGGCATCCGGATGGAATAGGCAAGCTGGACCCGACTAGCGCATGGCCACGCCTGGCAGCGGCTCGCCATTGGTTGTCAGCACCTGGAAGTGGTGCACGCGGTGCGGGCCGTCGTAGGACCAAACGACCTGCTTGTCGCGGTTGACCTCGATCAGTTTGGCGCCAGTCTTCGCCGCGTACGACGCGATCACGGTGTTGCCGTTCGGCAGGCGCTGCACGCCACAGGCATCGTGAATGATGCCGCCGAGATCTTCGTTGGTCACCGACCAGACGATGTCCCCCAACTTGTCGACCTCGATCACCTTGTTGCCGTGCGTGCAACCGATGACGGTGTTGCCGTTGGCCAGACGAATCGCGGTGAACGGCCAGTTTTCCACCTTGCGCCCGCCGAGGGATTCGCGATCGGTGCGAATCACTTCGACGACCTTGCCATCCGGTTGGTAGCGCTTGACGGCATGCGCCAACAGATGCGGCACCAGGTAGTCGCCGTTGGGCAGTTTGCGAGCCATGCGCGTCTGCATGTGGGCGTTGTCGGTGTCAGGTTGCAGCACGACCTCGACCCGAATGTCGCCCTTCTGCGTCACCTCGCGCAGCCGCGGCGCCGGACCAAGTTCGGTTACCAGGGTGTGTCCGTTCGCCAACCGCTGCACGGTGCCGAGCTCGCGGTTGGGCTTGTGCAACTGGTAGCTCCACACTGGCTGCTTATCGGCGCCGAACTCGATCGCTTCCTTGGCCCAGACGATCAGCACGTTGCCGTTTTTGAGCACCCAACCATCGCGCGCCCTGGCCTTCGGCGCCGACCACTGGGTTTCGCCATGCTCATCGATGATCCCGGTAAAGCTCGGCCCGGCGACAAAGAAGGCGTGGCGAACCGGCCGCGATTGCTGCTGCCGAGCCGGAGACTGGGAACTGGCATCGGCCGCCAAGCCCATGCCAACGCCAACGAGGACCGCGAAAGGCGCCAGAGCCACAGGCAACCGGCGGAGCAACGGAAAGGAGTATCGCATCATCGTTCGCATCATCGTTCGCATCATCCTTTGGGCAACGCTGGTAGTGGACAGGCAACCACGTCACCATGACTGCATGGCGCGTGCGAGCGTCACTTTGCAAAGATTGAACTAACGATGACTGACCGCGAAATCCTGAACGTCGCCGAACTGCTCGGTGACGGAATCTCGGCCGAACTATCCGAAAGCGTGCACAAGGTGGCCGAAGCCCTGCCACTGAACGTGCAGTTCCACCCCATCGACCTGACGCTCGAATCGCGCCGCAAGAACGCGGATGCGTGCTACGACACCGCCGTTGCTGCGATCGAGAAGCACAAGCTGGCGATGAAGTACCCGACGGTCACCGAGACCGAGAGCCCCAACAAGGTGCTCCGTGATCGCTGCAAGTTCTCGGTGATCCACCGCCCCGTCGCGAGCCTTCCCGGCGTCGAAACGCGCCACCAAGGCACCCTCAACCTGCACATCATCCGCATCGCGGTCGGCGGCACGTATGAAGACGCCGGCCGCCGCATCGGAGATGAAGTGGCCGTATCGATCCGTGTCATCGAACGTCGACCGGCACGCGAAGCGGCCCTGTATGCGTTCCGGCTCGGCCGCCGCCTTGGCTGCGACGTCATCAGCTCGAGCAAATACACGATCCAGCGCGCCACCGACGGCTTCTTCGAGGAGATCGTGCGCGACGTCAGCAAGCAATTCGACGATGTCGGCCACCAGAGCGAGCTGTTCGACGCCTTGCTCTACAAGATGCTGAAGGATCCAGAGAAGTACCGGATCGTCGTGACCCCGAACGAATACGGCGACTTCCTGTCCGACATGGCGTGCGGCATGGTCGGCAGCATCGGCCTCGGGGCGAGCGCCAACTATTCGTTCGACGACTCGGGCGAGGTCGCCTTGTCGATGTTCGACCCCGCGGGCGGCACCGCCCCCGACATTGCGGGCCAAGGCATCTGCAACCCGTCAGCGGCGTTGCTGGCGTTCAGCATGCTGCTGACGCACGCCGGCTGCCGCGGCCTCGGCACGATGATCGACGAAGCCGTTCGCGGCTGCATCGCCAACGGCGAATCCACCGGCGACCTCGGCGGCAAGTTGAACACCGCCGCGTTCACGGCGGCGGTCATCAAACACATGGGCGCGAAGTAGCAACAAATCGCGGTGGCAACCGGCCCGGCGCTGGGAGCCGACAGCCGGCCCACCAATCTGCCAACCCAAGTTGGTCCGCCAAATCAGCCGCGCGAACGGACCAGCTCAGCCGCGCGGACGGAACAGCTCAGCCGCGCGGGCGAAACAGGCGATCGACGAACGTGCTGTCCTTGTGCTTGTCGGCAACCTTGCGCGCCCAGCGCATCGCCTCGGCGACCGGCACCAGCACCGCCCCTTCAGGAACGGGCAACCAGACGGCCTGTTCTTCGTGCTTCGCAATCAGGCCATCGAACTCCGCCGTCGTCTCGGCGGCAGCCAGGGACTCGAGCAGGCGCATGTCGACGAGGGCTGAGCCACCCGTGGCATATTGCCGGCCACGCCCGAGGAGGTCGTCGGTGCTGACCTCAAAGAGGTCCGCAAGCGCGACCAGGTCCTCACCGGTCGGAAAGCGGCTGCCACTCTCCCATCGCGACACCGCCGACTCGTGGCAGCCGAGCCGCTTGGCGACATGATCCTGGGTCAGCCCGCGCCGGGCGCGCAGCTCGCGGAGCCGGGCTGCCAAATGGCTTGCCAAAGGACGAGGGGCGTCGGTGGGACGCGGAGAAGACTGTTCGGGTGTTTCCGTCACGTGGTATGTGGCAGGTGGTGTTGCCGCCCCGCTCTACGCATGCATTGTGGCAAGTGGCCACAGGGAACGGAAGTACGTCAAAACGCCCAGACGCAAGCGCATTTCCCCAGCCGGCTCCGCAGAATGCGTGCGGATCAGGAAACTTGACATATTGGCAAGCAATTGTTCCGATTGGCATTCCACTGACACTGTCAGTCGAACCTCCCGTCGGAACCTCACCCATGTTGTCAGACCCACATTCGCTTCTGCCCACTGCCTACCGAGCTGCAATCGAGGTCGTGAAGATCCCGGTCATGGCGGAGGAGGCATCCGAGCGCGCCATCTACCAACTCTCACTTGCCATAATGTCAGGTTCTCCGCCGCAGTGTCCAAAGGCGTGGTTGCGAGTCGTTGCGCGGCGATCCGCATGCGCGCTACTGCGCTCCGAATGGGCGCGCATCCGGCCGATGGACCTGTCCGAGGTTGCCGAGAAGCAGTCCACCTACCCGGCGCCCCGCAGCCAGAGTTCGTGGGTTCGCGAGAACCTGCAGACAGCCCTGACGCCCCGCCAACGGGACGCACTCGACGCCGCGATGACCTGCAACACGACGCGCGCTGCGGCCCGCACCTGCGGCATGGAGCCCCGGGACTTCCGCCGCTCGCTCGGGTCGATTTCGCGCCGCGCCAAGGCCTTGCTGAACGACCGTCCGACGGCTGAGCCGCGGCTGCCAGGCTGCGAGCCGGGCATGGCGGTCTGAGCATGCGCCAGCCCAGTTGCGCTCCGGGGCTGCGCCCAACAGCTCAGCCTTTGGGACGCAATGCACACGTGCTGAAGCTGGCGCATCGGAGCTCGAAGCGGGATCCTTCCTGCATGTCGCGCATCGCCGTCGTCGTTCCCCTCGCCCTTCTCCTGCAACTCGCACAAGGCCAGGAGAAGAACCCCGGCTACACCGACACGCCGGTGCTTCCTGACGGCTTCCGCGTACATGACGCACACCGCCCGCGCCCCGTTGCCGTCGATCCGGGGCCGGCTGCCCAGACACCGAGCAAGCCACCGAAGGATGCCGTCGTGTTGTTCGATGGCAGCAACCTCGACGCGTGGCAAGGCCGCAAGGGCAAGGCCGAGTGGCGCCTCGTCGACGGCGCGATGGAAGTTTCACGGACCGGGGATATCCGCACCAAGCAGGAGTTCGGCGATTGCCAACTGCACATCGAATGGATGGCTCCGCCACCAAAGGGCCATTCACAGGGCCGCGGCAACAGCGGCGTGTTCTTCTTCGGCCGATACGAAGTGCAGATCCTCGACTCGTTTGAGAACCCGACCTACGCCGACGGTCAAGCGGCATCGATCTACGGTCAGAAGCCGCCGCTGGTCAACGCGACGCGGCCCCCGGGCCAGTGGAACGTCTACGACATCGTGTTCATCGCGCCACGCTTTCTGCAAGACGGCACGGTGAAGTCGCCGGCGCGCTTGACCGTCGTGCACAACGGCATTGTCGTGCAGCTCGACGAAGCGCTGCTCGGTGCGACCGCGCACAAGAACCTGCCAAAGTACACAGTTCACGGCCCCAAGGGTGCCATCAAGCTGCAGGACCACGGCAACCCGATGCGCTTCCGCAACATCTGGGTTCGGCCGATCAACCTCGAGCGGCCCAAAGCAAAGGGCCACACGGGGGATCAGAAGGCCGGGGATCAGAAGGCCGGCGACTTGGCGCCCCGCGTGCGGCGAGGCGAGCCTAAGTAGGCTTGCTGCTAGCGAGTGCCGGCGAACGTGCCGAGCACCGTGTGGTTGTGCAGCAGTTCGGCCGCATCTTCGTCGGTCAGGCGCGTCTCGGTCGTGCCATCCCAGGTGAACAGGTCCGCGTTCGTGTTGGTGCCAACGACCCGCGTGAACAAGATCTTCGTATCGAGTGTCAGCGCCTGGAAGACGTCGTTGCCAGCCGTGCTGCTGACGACCACCGAAGCGGTCGCGGAAGCATCCCACATCGACAGGTCGGTCTGCGCCGTCGCGGTCAGCGAGTAGACGAAGTCGCCAGCAGCGAAGCCGTTGCCACCGAAGCTGAGACCAGTGCCGGTGATCGGCGTGCCCCAAGTGCCCGCCGAAGTATCGAAGATGTTCAACGCCGTGCCGTCGGCAGCGAATGCCACGACATCGCCGTTGGTGAGCACGTTGACCGAGGTCGCAACCGCCGTCCCCGCAGCCCAGGTGACCGTCGCCGGCGTACTGATCAACGAGATCGCCTGCAGGTTGTTGTCATCGGTGCTCGGCAGCACGATCGCCCAACCAACACCACCCGAGCTGTCGCGGGTAACCGCAAGAACCTGGGCGTTGTCGGCGCTGTTCAGCAACGTCGCCGCGCTCAGCGAATCGATGTCCATCAGGTAGGCGTCATAGTCGCCGCCGCCGTTGAAGCGCGTGTAGACCATTTCATCGCCATTGGCGATGCCACGGTATTGGTTGTTCGCGCCGGCACCGTTGAGCGTGCTGATCGGGTAGGTCTGGCCATCCGCCGGATCCCAGACGTAGATCTCCGTCGCCGAACCGGAGTCCGCGGTGAAGATCACCTGGCTCGCCGAAGCGTTCGCATTGAACGTCTTGTCATCGTCGCCGATGTTGTTGTAGTCACCGCCGATCGAAACGACGCCCGCGGTCGTCAGGTAGTGAAACAGGTCGCTCTCGCCGGTGTCGCCAATGCGCGAAAACACCAGTCCGCCATTCGGCAGCACGGCTTGCACTTGCTCACTGGTCGTCGCGCTGCCAACGGTGAAGACTTCATCTTCATCCGGGTCGTAGCCAAAGACGTCCGCCTGGCCATTGACGCCGGCTTCGAAGAAGACAATGTCATTGGTGTTGACGAGCACGGTGATCGAGCTGAGCACGTCCTGCGCCAGGGCGCGCGAAACGCCGGTCACTGGGTTGTAGAACCACAGCTGCATGGTGTTGCCGCTGCCAGTCGTGTAGACGATCTTGTTGTCGCTGGTCTTGGCACGGTAGGTCACATCGCCCGTCTTGGTCGCGGCGATGCGCTTGTTGGTGCGCGTCAGCGGATCGAACACCCACAGTTGCTTGCCAGTGCCAGCGGCAATCTGGTAGACCATGCGCCCGTTCGACAAGCCAGTCGCGAGACTCGGCGTAGCCGTCGAGCCAGCGACGCGCAGCGTTGCGTTGGTTGCCGTATCCAGCATCAGCAAGCCCGAGGTGTCTTCGCGCACAACGGCGAAGTTTGCCGACGTCACCCGCACATTGAAGCTACCTGGCTCGACTTTGGAGCCATCGTCAACCGTGAACGCCACCTCGTACTCGCCCATGGTGTCAAACATGTTCGTGTAGGTGCTGCCAGAGATCGAGCCACCACCAGATGTCACCGCGTAGACCAGCGGCACGCCTTCGCGGTCGCTGACGTAGGTTGACAAATCGATCGAGAACGACGCGCCACCGACCGTTGCCTGCTGTGGCACCTGGGTGATTCGTGGCGAAGCGTTGCTGACCTTGCCGCCGCTGCCACAAGAGGTGGCGAGCAGGGCTGTGGCAGCGAGAAGACTAGTGCAGATTTTCGAGCTGTGAATCATGGGAGATGTCTCCTTGATGCGGTGCAATGGGCGGATTCCGTCAGCCATTCGCATCGACCGCCCCAGGCCCCACGAGTGAGGCCGGCGCCGTTCCGGCGATGGCATGGCCGGAATCAGGCCGGCAACATCAGGCCGGCAACGCAACGCTGCCACGCAGCAGCTGGGCCCGCACTCGCAGCAGCTCCTCGTGGTCCGGGCGGTGCACGTGCATCGGAATCCGCTGCAGCTCAGGGGCATCGCGCCCGAAACTCGGCTTCGGATCGGCCTCAAACAGCTCGCTGAACACGCGAATGGGCACGCCGTAGAAGATGCGTTCGAACGGACCGAACTGCTGGGCACAATCCGCCACCCGTTCGTTGGTCTCACCGAGCAGGCTACGCCAATTCTGCAGCCTCAGCCGCGAGCCATACCGCGACTTGCCGCGCGTCTTCAAGTGGGTGCTCTGGGCCTTGCCGCTACCGCGCACTACGTATTTGCGGACCGCCTTGTGCTGCACGAGCTCGTTGCCCTGCCAACAGCCGAAGGCCATCGCGCCGGCCCGCAGCAACAGCACCAGCTGGCACTCACCGGCATCGGATCCGCCCCCCGGCAATCGCTCGAAGTAGTCGCCAATCTGCTCGGCCGGCTGCGCCCGCGGCCCCGCCAGCGGCAACCTCAAACAGCCTGCCCCATCTGCGGAGACAAACTGTTGGCCCAGTTCGTCGGCGCGTGCCCCGGGCCACCGTTGCCAAAACCCCTCTACCTGCTCGCCGAGATCGTCAAGGCGGAAGCTGATCGAACGGAAGCTGGCTGGGTCGGGCGCCATGTTGGCAACGTAACCTGCCCGAAGTGAAAGTGATTCGCCAGCTCACTCGCTATGATTCGCGACCATGACTGATGCCTCCAGGACATGGCGCGTCGCGGTTGTCGGGTCTGGGCCCGCAGCGTTCTACACCGCCGAAGCGTTGTTCAAGTCAGGTGTGGAAGGGGTCGCCGTCGACCTCTTTGACCGCCTGCCCGTGCCCTTCGGATTGGTACGCGGCGGCGTCGCGCCGGACCACCAGAAGATCAAGAGTGTCGTCAAGGTCTACGACAAGATCGCCGCCAACGATGGCTTCCGATTCTTCGGCAACGTCTGCCTCGGCCGCGACATCCAAGTCGCGGACCTCAACGCGCACTATCACCAGGTCGTCTACGCGTTCGGCTGCGAAAGTGATTCGAAGCTCAACGTCGACGGCGAAGACCTCGCCGGCGTCTATGCGGCGACGGACTTTGTCGGCTGGTACAACGGCCATCCCGACCACCGCCACCACCAGTTCGATCTGCACAATGCCAAACGCGTCGCTCTGGTCGGCAACGGCAACGTCGCGATGGATGTTGCTCGCATCTTGCTGGCGTCGCCCGACGAGCTGGCCAAGACCGACATCGCCGAACACTCGCTCGAGACCCTGCGCAAGAGCACCGTCGAAGAAGTCGTGCTGCTCGGACGCCGCGGGCCGGCGCAGGCGGCGTTCTCGCCGAAGGAGATCGCCGAGATTGCGGCATTGCCCGACGTCGACGTAGTCGTCACCAAGAAGGACGCGCAGCTCGACGAATTGAGTGCGGCCTGGCTGGCGAAGGACGGTGCACGCAGCCAACAACGCAACGCCGACTTCTGCGCCAAGCAGGCCGAACTCGGCGAAGGCGACGCACCGAAGAAGCTGCGCTGCCGCTTCCTGGTGTCGCCAACCGCACTGCATGGTGAAGGCGGCAAGCTGACCTCGGTCTCGATCGACCACATGCAACTACAAGCGGACGACAGCGGCACGCCGCGGCCACGCCCGACGGGTGAAAGCGAGCAGGTGCCAGTCGACTTGCTGTTCAAGGCCATTGGCTATCGCGGCGAACCTGTTCCTGGGGTGCCGTTCGAAGATCGCAAAGGCATCGTGCCCAACGTTGCCGGCCGCGTAGTCGAGCAATTGGGCGGCGACGTGCGCGTCGGCCACTTTGCTGCGGGTTGGTGCAAACGCGGCCCGACGGGGCTGATCGGAACCAACAGCCTCGACGCCAAGGACACGGTCGTTGGCATGCTGGCCGACTACGAGGCAAAGAAACTGCTCTCGCCCCACAAAGATGACATCGCTCCGTTGCTGCAAGAACGCGCGATTGACGCCGTTACATGGGCTGATTGGCAGCGGCTTGACGAATGGGAGAGAAAAGAAGGTGAGAGTCGCGGCAAGTTGCGCCACAAACTGACCAGTATCGAAGAACTGATGACAGTGATCCGAGACCTCCGCACCAAGTGACAGATACGTTCCCCCTATTCGCAGCCTGCCAGCCAGGCCTCGAACCGTTCCTTATCGAAGAACTCTCGCGCCTATACGTCGAGGCCGAGGCCGTGCCGGGAGGCGCGACCTTCACCGGCAACATGCAAACGGTGAAGCGTGCCTGCTTGTGGCTCGGCACCGCCAGCCACGTGCGCATCCGGCTGGCACAGTTCCGCTGTCGAGCGCTGGGGGAACTGCAACGCAAAGCCGTCGAGATCCCGTGGCGCGACTGGCTCGTCGCCCCCGTTCCGGTCGCACTGACGTCACGATCTCGCCGTTCGCGCGTCTACCACACCGGCGGCATTTCCGAACGGGTCTACAACGCGATCGGCGGTGCGTTTGGCCGCCCACCGATGATGGCGCGCGATCAAGACGAGATCGTCGCCAACGTAGCGATCCGATTCGACGAAGACGTCTGCACGATCTCCCTCGACGCGACGACCACACCTCTGCATCGCCGCGGCTACCGACTCGACGGCCGCAAGGCACCACTGCGCGAAGACATCGCGCACGCGCTGGTATTGGCCAGCAACTGGTCCCCGGACACGGCCATGCTCGATCCGTTCTGCGGCTCGGGCACAATCGCCATCGAAGCCGCGGGACTCGCGATGGGCCTGGCGCCCGGACGGCTGCGGCCACCAGCTCTGCAACAAACGGCGCGCTTCGACATGGATGCGTGGCAAGAAGTGCTGGCCGAAGGCACGCCCCGCGACCCGCTCGCTCCGATCGCAGCCAGTGATCGCGACCAAGGTGCCGTCGAAGCGACGCGCAACAACGCCGAACGCGCCGGGGTGCAACAAGCCATTCAATGCGACGCGCACGCGCTCGCCGCGCAACCGTGGCTCGAAGGCAAGGATGCACCTGCAACCGGCACGCTGATCACCAACCCGCCCTACGGCGTGCGCATCCAGAACAACAGCAACCTGCTGCCGCTCTACCAGACGCTCGGCCACCGTATCAAGGCGCTCGGCGACGGCTGGAACGCGATGATCCTGGCGCACGACATGCGCCTGGCGCGACGCACCGGCTTGCCGCTGCAAAAGGCTTTCACGACCAAGCACGGCGGCCTGTCCGTCACCGCCATGGGCTCGGCCCCAAGCGCAAAACGCTCCGACGCGGACGCCCCTACTGAGAAAGCGCCGAACAACGCGAACGACGAGAGCTGAGTCGCGTCACCGTCGCGGCGTCGTCAACGGCCCGGCGTCGTCAACGGCCCCGAGCGTCGACGACCCCGAGCGTCAACGGCCCCGAGCGTCAACGGCCCGGAGTAACGGTATCGCCGCGCGTACCTCGCTCACCGAACATCCGCCGACCGAACAATGGTGGTTTGCACCTGGTTGCGTACACTCCGCAACCAATGGTCCGCACCTCGACGCTCGTGCTCCCGTTCGTGCTTTGCTCCGTCGCCCTGGCGCAGCATGGTTCGCAGCAATCCACCGATCCGAAGAAGCCCATGTATGTCGCGCCCAAAAGCGACGACGGGCAGAAGGAGATCGCATCGTTCAAGCTGGCCGAAGGCCTGACCGCGGACCTGATCGCGGCCGAACCTGACGTCTGCAACGGCGTCGCGTTCGCGATCGACAACCTGGGCCGTTTCTACGTCTGCGAGACCTTCCGCATCGGCGACGGGGTGTTCGACAACCGCAGCTACATGCAGTGGAAGGACGCCGACCTGGCCTGCTTGACCGTCGCCGACCGCGTCGCCAAGTACGACAAGTACCTGAAGGACAAGGTCGCAACCTACTCGGCCTACACCGAACGCGTGCGCATGCTCGTCGACACTGACGGCAACGGTTCGCTCGATCGCTCGACGATCTACGCCGAAGGCTTCAACGACATGGCCGACGGCATCCTGTCGGGCGTACTGCCAGTCGGGGACGACGTCTACATCACCAACATCCCCAAGCTGTGGAAGCTGCGCGATAGCGACAACGATGGTGTCGCCGACGAGCGCATTGTGCTGCACGAGGGCTACGGCGTGCACACGTCGCTGATCGGCCACGACCTGCACGGCCTGATCGTCGGCCCCGATCGCCGCCTCTACTTCTCGATCGGCGACCGCGGCTTGCGAGTAGAACACGAAGGCAAGCTGCACGACTACCCCCACGAAGGCGCCGTGCTGCGCTGCGAACTCGACGGCAGCAAGCTCGAAGTCGTGCACCACGGTCTGCGCAACCCGCAGGAGTTGGCCTTCGACCAATGGGGTGATCTGTTCACTGGTGACAACAACAGCGACGGTGGCGACAAGGCGCGCCTCGTACAAATCACGCCGGGAGCAGACAGCGGCTGGCGCATTGGCTTCCAGTGGCTCAGCGATCGCGGCGCCTGGAACCGCGAAAAGATGTGGCACCCGCGTCACCCGGAGCAATCGGCAGCACTACTGCCGCCGATCCGCAATTTCGCCGACGGCCCTTCCGGACTGATCTACGACGTCGGTGTCGGCCTGCCCGATCGATTCCGCGACTGCTTCTTCTTGTGCGACTTCCGTGGCGGCCGCAGCTACAGCGGCATCCGCACCTTCAAGCTCAGTCGCCGCGGCGCCGCCTACGAAGTCACGTCGCACGATCGCATCGCGTGGAACGTGCTGCCGTGTGACGTCGACTTTGGCCCCGATGGCTCGCTCTACTTCTACGACTGGGTCAACGGCTGGGGCAAGACGGGCAAGGGCCGTATCTACCGACTGCGCACCAAGGAGATGGCCAACGACTTCAAGCTGCGCAACAACGCGCGGCTGCTGGCTAGCGACTTCGACAAGATGGGCAAGGCGCAGCTCGGCAACATGCTCAGCCACGCCGATCGCCGCATTCGCCAGAAGGCACAGTTTGCGCTAACGGATCAAGAAGCGGCCGATGTGCTCGAGGCCAACGCAACGTCGCGCCAATCCAGGATCGCACGACTGCATGGCATCTGGGGCCTCGGCACGCTTGCCCGCAATGGCAAGCACTCGGTTGACACCCTGCGTTCGCTGCTCGGCGACGACGACAGCGACGTGCGCGCGATGTCGGCGCGCATGCTGGGAGACACCCGGGACGCAGCCCACATCAACGCCCTCCGCAAGCTACTGCGCGACGACAATTCACGCGTCAAGCGCGAAGCTGCCCTCGCCATCGCCCGCATTAGCAAGCCTTCAACGCAGGCGAGCGAAGACCTGTTCGCAATGCTGCACCACAACGACGACCGCGACCTGGTGCTGCGTCACGCCGGCGTCTACGCGTTGGCGGAGGTCGCAAGCCGCCAAGAACTCGTCGCCCGCATCCAGGACAAGAGCCGCGCCGTGCAACGCGCCGTGCTGCTCGCCTTGGCCCGCCAGCGCGCCGAGGAAATCCGCGCCTTCCTCAAGCACGACGATGAACAGTTCCGCTACGAAGCGGCGCGCGCGATCTACGAACTACCGATCCCTGGCGCGATGCAGGACCTGGCGCTGCTCGTCTACGACAACGATGCCGACAGCGAACGCATCGACTGGCGGGCCATCAACGCCGCCCGCATGATCGGCGCAGTCGAGCAAGGCGAAGCGATCGTGCATATGGCGACGCAGGCCAGTCACTCCAAGAAGACCCGCCTCGAAGCACTCAACGTGCTCGCCGAGTGGCGCGCGCCGCACGGCCAATGTCGCGTGATCGGCAACTGGCGCCCGTGTCAGCACCCCGACGCGGAGATCGTGGTGCAGAACTTCCGCGGTTCGGCGGACCGCCTGCTCAACGACAAGGTGACGTCGGCAGCAACGGCGCGCACGATCGCGAAGCTCGGCGTGCGCGAGAAGGCACCGTCACTCGCGAAACTCGTTGGCAATCGAGACATGCCAGCCGCAGCGCGCGTCGCGTCCCTCAACGCGCTCGCCGACCTCGAAGTAGACGAACTGCAGGGCGCCCTGGCGGCCATCGACGACGATGCTCCGGTTGCCCTGCGCAAACGCGCCGTCGCGCTGCTATCGCACACGTCGCCCGAAAAGGCGGTGCCGGTGCTGGGCTCGCTGCTCGACAACGCATCGCTCGGCGAGAAACAAGCTGCATGCGAAGCGCTCGGCAACCTCAAGCACGCGTCGGCAACCGAGCTGCTGCGCACCTGGATGCAGCGCATCAACAGTGGCAACGACAAGGTGCAGAAGGGCGTCGTGCTCGACATCCTCGAAGCTGCCAACAAACACGATGCACTGAAGCCACTGGTAACGGCCTACGAAACGGCCGCGCAACTGCAAGGCCCCCTCGGTCCTTATGGCATGTGCATCGATGGCGGCAACTCGAACGCTGGCCGCAAGGTCTTCCACGACTTTGAGGCGACGCGCTGCACACGTTGTCACACCTTGAACAACCAGGGCGGCAATGCTGGCCCGATCCTGAACGGCGTCGGCAAGCGCCTACAGCCGGACAAGCTGCTCGAATCGCTAATCCAACCGAGCGCGACCATTGCCGAAGGCTTCGGCACGACCACGGTCGAGATGAAGGGCGGCGCGCTGTTCGCCGGCGTCATCACCAAAGATCAAGATGGCGCGGTCACGCTCGTCGACATCGACGGCAAATCGCATCAGCTCGCGTGGGACAAGATCCAGTCACGTTCGCCAAGCAAGGACAGCGCCATGCCGATGATGGGCGCCTCGCTATCGAAGCGGCAACTGCGCGACCTGATTGCGTTCTTGAAAAAGCAGAACAAGTAGATCGCTACGGCGCGCTACTTGCCGCGATACTGCTTGCGCCAGATGACTTCCAGCGCGAGCAGCATCGTCGCGGTCGCATAGATGCGGCCGCCGTCGAGGCCGCGAACGTCGAGCGGATCCCACGAACCGGCATACGATCCGTCGGTGCGCTGCATGCCGACCGCGGTGACAGTCAACGCGTGCCACCAGGTCTGCCAATCGACTTTGGACTCAAACTGCATCGCCTGGGTCGTGCCATACCAGGAGTAGTAGTCGACCTTGTCGGCGCGCGTGTGCTTGGTTGGCAGCCTCGCAAGTGACTTCTTGCAGAACGCGGTGCGCCGACTGGGATCGCGAACGTACCACGCAGCCAAGTAGGCGCCGCCACCCAACGCGGCACCCGGCGTCCTATCGGACTGCAGATCGACGAAGCCCTGCAACGCAAGCCAGGACACCGGCGATAGCCGCGACTCCGTCAGAAACTGCACGGCCTTGCAAGTCGTCAACCAATCGGCCCCGAGCTCGCCCTGCGTTCGGCCCACATCCAACTTGGCACCGGGCTGCCAGAACCCCGACGGGAGCCGTTGCGCCAAAAGCCAAGTCGAAGCCGCTTGGAAGTCCACCTTGGCGCGCTCCGGACGGCGCTTCATGGCCCGGTACAACACCGTCATGCCAATCGCCGTATCGCGCACGAGCGTGCGACTGCCTGGCACCCCGACGACGCCATTCGCCCGAACCTGTGTTTCCAGCCAGTCCATCGCGCGGCACTGGAACTCATGCGTCCGCGCGGCATCAGGCAACCACCCCATGCCGCACCACGCCGTCGCAACCAGCGCCGTCACGAACACATCCTGGTCAGGCTTTCCTGGACCGTCACACGCCTTGCCGCGCGGATCGTGCACCAAGAACGTCGAAGCACTGAAGTGCCCGTCCTTCTCTTGATGCTTCTTCAACCACGTGTGCCCCGCATCGATAACCGCCTTCAAGCGAGCGCGACTGGTCGGGTCGCTCGCGGGGTCTTGCTGCCTTTCCTTTGACGCGGCAACCGCCTCGACCATTCGACTCGGTCGCTCTTGCGCAGACGCGGCAACCGCCGTCATCGCGACGGCGAAGACCGGCCAGGCACGTAGCGTCACCCTTCTGCAGATTCCGCAATCCATCCGCGCACCGAGCGATCCAAGAAATACGGCATCAACGGCACCAGGGACGCCAGTGCCAGCAGCCACAACCGGGACTTGGGCCACGTAGTCTCAAAACCCGCTCGAACCAGCAGCCAGATCAAAACCAGGAACAGCACACCGTGGATCATCCCGATGACCTGCACCCCCAACGCGATCCCCGCCATGTATTTGAGTGGCATCGCGACAACCAACAGCAACAGATACGACATCGCTTCCGTCAGCGATGCGACGCGCAGGTGAGACAGCTTGAACGGCATCAGCCTCCATCGTGCGATACAACCGCGGCCTGAGCCATAGCGATTTCGGCGTAGACCTGGGTTACCCTGACCCAGGTGACAACTTCCCTGCTGCTGGACCTTACGCGCCGCTATCAGGAATCGCATCGGCACTACCACACGCTCGAACACGTGGCGGCGATGCTGCATCAAGGGCGGCAGTTTCCGCTCGATGACGAACAGGTCATGGCGATCTGGTTCCACGATGCGGTGTATGACCCGAAGAGCGACCAGAACGAGCAAAAGAGCGCCCGCCTGGCTAGCAAATGGCTCGCCAAAAGCGGCTGGGAAGTCGAGGCGATCGAACGCGTCGGACGCATCGTGCTCGATACCCGTGGCCACATGCCGTCGACGCTGCAGGCGCGCGCGGTGCTCGATCTCGACCTGATGTCGCTGGCCGTTTCCTGGCCGGCATTCGAGACCAACACCCAGGCGATTCGTGCCGAATACGCACATGTGCCCGACGCGGACTTCGCAGCTGGGCGGCGCAAGTTCTTCGTAGGGCTGCTCGAACGAGACCGCCTGTTCTTCACGCCGTGGGGCGAGACACTCGAGGCCGCGGCGCGGGCCAACCTGCGGCGAGCGATCAGCGAACTGGCCAGCGCATGAGCTTGGCCGCGAGGTCGACGCAAACGGCCTCGCCAACATCGCCACCTTCATTGCAGGCGACCAGCACCACGCGTTGCTCCATCAGCTGGCCGACGCCCCGAACAACATCGCAGCGCACAACATCGCAGCGACCACGCGCCACCTCACGCAAGCAGTTCCTTGCGCACCTTGCCATGCACATCCGTCAACCGGAACGGTCGTCCTTGGAACTTGTAGGTCAACTTCTCGTGATCGATGCCGCACAAGTGCAGGATCGTCGCCTGCAGATCGTGCACGTGGATTGGGTTGTCGACGATCACGTGGCCGAGTTCGTCGGTGGCGCCAACCACCGCGCCGCGCTTGACACCGCCACCGGCCATCAACATCGAGAAGCAGTGCGGGTGATGGTCGCGGCCGAAGTACTTGCTGCCGTTGCGCGCCTCGTTCATCGGCGTGCGGCCGAACTCACCGCCCCACACCAACAACGTGTCATCGAGCAACCCGCGCCGCCGCAGGTCGATCAGCAATGCTGCCAACGGCCGGTCAACGCGTTTGGCCTGGCTGGGGAACTTGGTCATCAAGTCATCGCCCGGGCTGGTGCCGTGGATATCCCAGCCCGAATCGAACAGCTGCACAAAGCGCACGCCGCGCTCGACCAATCGACGTGCCAACAAGCAGTTGTTCGCAAACGAAGCCTTGCCGGGTGTTGTGCCATAGAGGTCGTGCACCTCTTGGGTTTCGCTCTGGATGTCGACGGCCTCGGGCACCGAGGCCTGCATGCGGAACGCCAGTTCGGCTTGGGCAATGCGCGTCGTCGTCTCCGGGTCCCCGGCGCGCGCTTCGTGGATACGGTTGAGATCGTTCAACGCATCGAGCGAACGGCGACGCCGCGCGCGATCATAGCCGGGTGGGTTTTCGAGGTAGAGAACGGGCTCGCCGGCAGAACGGAACTCGACGCCTTGGTGCAAAGACGGCAGGAAGCCAGCGCTCCACAGCGCCTTGCCGGCGCTCGGCAACGAACCGCCGCTGACCATGACCACAAACGCCGGCAAGTCATGGTTCTCGCTGCCCAGTCCGTACGACATCCAAGCGCCCATCGATGGTCGCCCTGGCCGCGGCGCCCCGGCGAACATCAAGTGCTCGGCCGGTGCGTGGTTGAACTGATCGGTGAACATCGAACGCACCAACGTCACATCGCACATCTGCTGCGCCAGGTGCGGGAACAGCTCACACATCTCGATACCGTTGCTGGCGCGAATCCAACCGTGTTTGTGGCCAAGCATCTTCGGGTGGCCCTTGATGAACGCGAAGCGCTCCTTGTTCATCAACTCCTCGGGGCACTTCTCGCCGTCGAAGCGATCGAGCATTGGCTTGCGATCGAACATGTCGAGCGTCGGCGGCGCGCCCTCCATGTGCATGTAGATGACGTTCTTGGCACGCGGAGCGAACGGCGGATCTTGCGACTTCTGGCCATCCCCCTGCAGCAACTTGTGCATCGCAATCGAGCCAAGCGACAACGCCGAGCCACCGAGGAAGCGGCGGCGGCAGAGATCTTGCAGAGCCTGATGTGGAAGGTGGTTCATCGCTTGGTCACAAACTCATCGAGACAAATCACAACACTCGCCACCATGCCCCAAGCATCCTCGTCGGCGAGGCCACGCGCTTGCTCGTCCTTGAGCAACGCCAGCACCCGCGAGGCCTCCAGGGTGCTCGGTTCGCGCAGCAAGCACCGGCGCCACAACCAATCGATGCCATCTTGGGCATCGCCTTGTGCCACTGCCATGGCCCGACGACCAAGCTCCAGCGCTGGCTCGTGGAACTGCGGGTCGTTCCACAACACCAACGCCTGCAGCGGCGTGTTGGTGCGGCGACGCCGCAGCACACACGCTTCGCGACTCTGCGCATCGAACATCAACATCGCCGGATGTGGGCTCGTGCGCCGCCAGAAGGTGTAGAGCGCGCGGCGGAAGCGATCCTTGCCGGTCGCATCCTGCCACTTGGCACCGCTGTAGATCTGCCGCCAAATGCCATCCGGCTGCGGCGGCATGACACTGTCGCCCCCGAGTTGCTCGTGCAGCAGGCCAGAAACGGCAAGCGCCTGGTCGCGCAATTGCTCGGCCGACAATCGGAACGACGGTCCACGCGACAACCACTGGTTGTTAGGATCCAGTTCGCGGTGTTGCGCAGTTTGTATCGAGCTCTGCGAATAGGTCTCCGACAAGACGATCGTGCGCAGCAAGTGCCGCATCGACCAACCCGACCCGAGGAACTCGCCAGCCAGCCAGTCGAGCAATTCGGGATGCGACGGCTGGTCGCCTTGCGAACCAAAGTCTTCGAGCGTCGGCACGATGCCTTGCCCAAACAGCTCGCTCCAAATGCGATTGCTCAGCACCCGCGAAGTCAGCGGATTGTCCGGCGACATCAACCAGCGCGCCAGCCCGAGCCGATTGCGGGGCGCATTTTTCGGCATCGCAGGCCACACCGCCGGCGTCGCCGCATGCACTTGCTTGCCTTGATCCAAGAAGCTACCGCGAACGTGGATGCGCGTGGTGCGACGCTGGTCGACTGGCAAGTCGCGTAAGATCGGCACCTTCGGCCCAAGCCGCGCGTCGAAGTCCTGCTCGAGTTTTTGGATGCGCTTGCGCAGCTCGCCTTCGCCAGCCCCCCACAGTTGAAAGTAGAAGCCTCCGACACTGCCACCGTTGGTGACCTTCAGCAGCAGCTCGTTGTCGCCGGCCTTCAGATCGACCGTCAGCATCTCTTGCCCAGCAGCCGCGCCGCGCGAGACGTTCTTGTGCAGCAACTGCTTGCCGTTCCACCACACGGCAATCGCATCATCGCTTCCGAGCGACAGCACCACTTTGCCGGCGGCCTCACTGATCAGTGTGCGATGCAAGTAGAACGCGCTGTTGCTGCCTTGCCACGTGTGCACCTTGCCGTCGACAAAGTCCTTGCGCGGTTGCCACTGTTGCCCCTCTTGCTCTTCCTGCAAGAGCACACCCTCTCGCTCGGGCGCAAACTTGCGTTGCCGCGCGTCGTGAAAATCCTTGCCCTTGATCGGACCCAACAGGTGCCAGTATGACATCGTGGGCACGACATCGGCACGCTTCTCGAGTTCGTTGCGCGCCTCACTCAGTTCTAGCTCGATCGCCTTGACCGCAGCTTGATCCGCCAAGGTCGGCGCGCGCATCGTCGGTTCATCGTTGTCGCGATCGGCGTCCTCGGTCTGGTCGAAAAACGCAAACAGCTCAAAGAACTCCTGCTGAGAGAACGGGTCGTATTTGTGATCGTGGCACTGCGCACACCCGAGCGTCGACCCCATCCAAACCGACATCGTGGTATCGACTCGGTCGACGACGGCCGCAACCCGAAACTCTTCGTTGTCGGTGCCGCCCTCCGTGTTGCACATGGTCTGGCGATGGAAGGCCGTCGCCAATCGCTGTTCGACGGTCGCGTCCGGCAACAGGTCACCAGCCAACTGCTCAATCGTGAACTGATCGAACGGCATGTCGCTACGGAACGCTTCGATCACCCAATCGCGGTAGCGCCACATGCTGCGGCGCAACGAGTCCTTCTCGTAGCCCTGACTGTCGGCATAGCGCGCCAAATCGAGCCACCACGAAGTCCATCGCTCGGCGTAGGCATCCGACGCCAGCAAGCGGTCGACAACGCGTTCGCGCGCGCCGGGCGTCTGATCCTGCAGCAACGCATTGAGGTCCGCGGTCGTTGGCGGCAAGCCGGTCAAATCCAACGTCACACGACGTAGCCAGGTGGCGGCATCGGCCCGCGGCGATGGCTGCAAGCCATGGGCATTCATCGCCCGCAGCGCATAGACATCGAGCGGCGACTTCGCCCAGCCGCCTGCCGCCACCGCGGCAGCCTCGATAGGCGCAGCGTCTTGCCCGAGAAGGGGCTGATAGGACCAGTGCTCCTGCTGCTGGGCAGCGAGCGAGGTGGCAAACCAACAGACAAGGATCCAGCGGGGCATGGGCACGATAGGATGAACGATTGTCGGGACTCGTGCCAGACGCACAAGGAACCAACCGACATCCTGCCGCAAAGCCGCGCTGCAATCCCCCAACTGGCAATCCCCGAACTGGCAATCACCCGACTGGCAATCCACCCGATAAAACGTTGAGACGAAAACCATGCTGCGCCTGACCTTGCCCCTGATCGCGTGCCTTGCCGGGCTAACCTCCGTTGCGAGCGCGCAAGTCGATGCGCACGTGCACAGTCTGGCCCTGCCACGGACAGCGCTCGGCAGTTACGTCCCAGAATTGCACAGCACGGTCCTGACGCTGGCCGTGGTCATCGCGGATACGCCCAACCAGGACCGCGACATCGCCACGGCAGCATGGCAGGCACTCGCCCTCAGCGGCATGGGTTCCAACATGCGCTATGGCCATCACAAGACGGAACTGAAGAAGCTGATCGTCTGGCTGACCCGGCAGCAAACTGCCCTGACCGACAACATCAACGCGCCGCGCCTTGACCGCGCAGACGGCGTACTGATGGCCCTGGCATTCACGCGCATCGGCGTGGAGAGCGAATACAAGCTGCTCAACCGCTTCATCGAGGGCAGCATCAAGTCGTGGCTGCCCAAGTTCGCCGAACGCGACGCCAGACCTCCGACCACCGAAGAGACCGCACTTCTCGCGCTGCTGGCACAATCGCTCAAGCAAGCGAACCAGCCCCGCCTGCTGCAACAGGTGCTCGCGTTGGCCAAACGCGGCGCCGCGGCAACCCCGACGACGACGGCAACGACAACGGGCCAAACGTTGCGGTTGCACGCCGCCGCTCGACATTGCGTCGAACTCGCCGCCGGCGCGCAGTACCCGCCGGAACTAACGCTCGCGCAATGCTGGCCGGACGATGCACTGGCGGCCCCACTTCATGCCTGGCTCGGCGCGTTCCAAGTGCGCACCCTGCCAGCGAGCGTGCGCACCGCACACTGGCAACGGGTGCAACCATTGATCGCGAAACGACAGGCTTCGCATCTGTGGCCCAAATCTGGGAAGCGAGACGCGATGACTACTTCTGCGATGATGCTGGCGGTGATCGGCATGTGCCATGGCAACAAGACCGACCGCAACGATTCCTCGGCCGCCAAGGCTGCGGACCCGCCACGCGACCACAAGGACCCGCGCAAGCAATCCAAGAGGCAGCGGCTCTAGGCTCCCGCCGACAGCCAAACTGCGAAGCCACCACACGTCGCGACCAACAGAATCGCGAGGCAGGCGCCGACGCCTCGCTGTTTCGCAAACCACGGCACGACCACGAGCCACATCGATAACGGCGCGATCCACGCCAGCACGAACGGCAAGCGCAGCAGTTCTTGTTCGCTGCGGCCGCAGACCAGCAAGCCGGTGTGCAACAGCGTGATCGTCAGCGCGGCACCCGCACCGCAGACAAACGGCCGTCGCCAGAGCGTCGTGATCACGGCGAATCCAAGCGCCACCGCGGCGACTCCCGCGAGTTGCCAATCGGGGCCACCAGCGTTCTCGCGCAACAGCCACGTATCGACCGCAAGCGCGATCGTCATCGCCAACGGCACTGGCAGGCCAGGCTGAGCCTGCGCCGAACGCCGCAGTCCCAACCACAACCCCGCCATCAACAGCCAACCGGCTGCCAAATACACAAGGCACGCCTCAAAGCTCAACGCCTTGCGCAACGGAGCCGACAGCAACCACGGCAGCATCAGCACCAGCCCGATTTCGAGGCCGAAGTTGATGATGCGCGGCAGCGACTTGAAGTCGTGCATGGTGCCCAGCAAGCCGCCGAGCAGCAGGGTCCACCAAAGAGCCGGCCGCGACTCGCCGTGCATCAGATCGAGTCGCCAGAACCAATTTGGCCAGCCATCGGCCATGCCGAAGGGCACACAGACGGCCACTGCCAATGCCAAGGCGAGCCAGCGTGGCCCACCGACGCCGACGAAGAACAGCATCGCGGCAATCGCGGGCAGCAGACCAAAGAGCACCCAGAGCAGCACGTCCACGCGCGGACTCTACGTTTCCCGTAGACGCAAACGAAGGCTACTCTTCGCCGCACTCCACATGTCCCTCGCAACCCTGACGTCTCTGCACCGCGGCCTCCACGAATGGGCCACCCGCGCCGGCAACCAAAAGTTCCTGTGCGACGAGCAGGAGGCCCAGTTGCGGCGCGTGCTCCGCGACCCGACCCGACGCACGCAGGCCAACGTCGCGGCCTGGATGCTCGGCTCCTGGCACCTCGGCAACGGCATGCTGCGGGTGCTCAACGGTGAGAGCGAGGGCTTTGACGAGGCGCGCCAAGGCCAGACGCTGCGGCGCACGGCCCTGCTGGCGCGCAACAGCCAATACACCGGACCGCGCCGCGGCAACAAGTCGCGCCTGCCATTCTCGTTGCTGCACGGCGCCTGGACTTCGTTGCTGGGCCTGGCGTTGCACGACCCAGGCGCGGAGCCGCTCTACGAGTTCATGATGTCCCTGCCGGACATCGCATTCAGCGAGAAGGACAGCGTCGCATTCTTCACGCGCGAACTGCTGGCACTGCGCGCCGGACGAAGGCCCAACATGTCGTCGCGCCTCGGTCCGTTCGAAGAGGTCATGCTGCATTGGAAGGGCGACCAACGACTACTCGGCCGTGCGATGGTCGATCTGCTGGATTGGCATCTGAGCGAAGCGCGCAGCGCCGGCAAAAGCTACGACGACCCAGCGTGCCGGGTGTTCCCGGTCGAGATCATTGCGATCCAGCACGTGCGCCAGTGGGTCGACCTGCCGATGCCGCGCGTCGACCACCCACTGATGCACACCAATCTCGCCACAATTAAGCCATCGCTTTCGTGGCCACAGCACGAGTTGGCCGCGGCACTCGAACGACAACTACGTTCTGGCTAGGGGTCGTGACCGGCAGCGCCTTGTTCTAGAATGCGCGAATGAATGGCAATGTAATCATACCTTTTGCCGGCCAGAGAATGGTGTGCATGGCGCTCGTCTTCGGCATGGCGATGTACGCGATTGCCGCCGGCGTCCTGCTGAAGATGAACGATGGCGTTGGGCTGGCCGAAGAACCGATCGAAGTGCTCGATACCGTCGCGCTCGCCGCCGGCATTGTGCTCGCCGGCATCGCCGTGCTGGTGCGCATGCTGATGATCAAGAAAGCCGAAGCCGCCGACAAGGATCAGCGCGGCACACCGCGCTTCCTGTCGCGCCTCATCCCGCTGGCAATCATCGAAGCGGGTTGCCTGCTCGCCATCACTGCCTGGATGTTGAACGGCAAGGCCTTGCCATCACTCGCCGTCGCCTTGGTGCTGCTGTCGATCGCGATCGCGATGATTCCGCTGCAGGATCCCGACGCCGACACGATCTAGGCGCAGGGCAATGCGTGGACGATTGTGCCCCATGGATGCCCGTGCGCGACCGCCTCTACGCGCGACGCACAGCGACCTCTTCTGGCTGCACTCACTGCTGGCAGCGATCACTTCTGAATTCGCAACCGACCGAGCAGCCGCCCCAACGCTTCATCAAACGCCGCCGGCAATTCCAAGAAGGCCCGGCCGTGGCCAACATTGGGAACGTGCCACAATTCCTTCGTGCCTTCGTGCTGCGGCATGCGCTCGTAGAGGTTCGCCACTGTTTCTGGCGGCGCGCGATCGTCGAGCTCTTCCCCGACCACCAGCACTGGTAAGTCGTGCGGCAACGTTGCGAGCACTTCGATCGGTGAGACATCGGTCGTCGAAAAGTTCGACCAAACCCCGAGCGACGTCAGGATCAGGGAACGCCACGGCTCGTAGAGATACGCCGCCGAGCGACGATCCCCCGGTCGATCGAACGCCATCATGCGATGCGCCGCCGCAGTCAGATCATCGATCGGAGCATCGAGTATCACGCCAGCTACATTGTCGATGCGGGGCAAAGCCAGGCTGACCGCAATCGTGCCGAGGCTGACGCCAAACAACACAAGCGGCGTGTCCTTGCGGCCCGGCTGCGAACGCACGTAGTCGACGACGGCAACGAGGTCATCACTCTCGCGCAAGCCGCCAGTAAACGGCGCCCGCGAGCTTTGGCCGTGATTGCGCTGGTCAACCAACCAGCACTCGCAGCCGCGATTGCGCAGCATATTGGCAACCGGCTCCAACTCCATCGACGAACGGAACAAGCCGTGCACCAGGACCGCGACGGCAACCGGCTCTTCGACGTTCGCTTCGAGACGATACGTGCGAATGGTCACCCCGTCCGGGGTCAGTACGCTGCGCGCTCGCTGGCGCGCGGCGTCGACGATGTCTTGGCCAACCGACGGCTTGTTCGCGTCGCGTTCGGCCCGCAACGTATCCCAGCCCTGCATGAGGAACTCGCCATCGGCCGCAACCCGCGGGCCATCGTAGAGCTGTTCCAAACCGCGCGAGTTCAGCATGCGCGAGCCGAACCAACCAAGAAAGGCGGGAAACGTCACGAACAGGTGGATCGTGAACAAGCCCAGATGACTCCATCCGACGATGCGCCAAAAGCGGCGCTGTGGTTTGCGCAGCAACCACCGAACGAGGCCAACGACCAACACCAGCACCATCGTCACGGCACTGAAGAACAGCGCGGCAAGCACAGGCAACATCAGGAAGCGAAGCCCGACATCGATCACGCACATGCCCGCGAGAACTCTGGCGCACCCCTGCAGGTAGCCGCGCAGTGGTCGTCCCATCCGCCACCGAAGCAAGGCACCCACGAGTGCCAATACCGCGAGGATTGCGGTCAGAATCAGTGCGTATCGCAATGGCGTGCTCATGCGGAACCCTCTCGAAAAGCTGAGCCACCAGCAGGCAAGAGACCGGCAGCCCGGCCGCGAGCCAGAAGTTCGTCGATCGCCGCACGGCCAACGTCGCCAAGGTCTTCGCTGAAGTCGTTCACGTAGAGCGCGATGTGTTGATCACAGACGTCGTCGGCCATCTCCTGGGCATGTTCTCGAACCCACGCGCGAGCACGTTCGGGTTGGCGGCGCGCCAACCGCACCGAATCGCGCAGCGCGTTTTCAATGGCGGAAACATTCGCGTCACTGAGGTCGCGGCGCGCACAGATCACCCCGAGGGGCAAAGGCCCGTTGGTTTCGCGTTCCCACAGCACGCCGAGGTCGGCGAGTTCGCGCAGACCGTGGTCGGCAAACGTGAAGCGGCTTTCGTGGATCACCAAGCCAGCGTCACAGGCGCCCGACACCACTGCCGGCATGACTTCATCGAACCGCATCGCGACGACTTCGCGAGGCTTCGGCAGCAAGCTGGCCAGCAACAGGTTGGCGGTCGTGTGATGACCGGGAATGGCAACTCGCGCACCTGCCAGGTCCCGAAGTTGCATCGTCTGGGGTTGCATCGTCTGGGGCTGCATCGTCTGGGGCTGCAATGCCGAATCGCGACACACAACCAGCGGCCCGCAACCAAACCCCAACGCCGCGCCACTGTTGAGCACTGCGTAGCGGTCGATGCATCGGGCCAGTGCCGGCAGGCTGAGTTTGGTCACAGCCGGTGCGTCGCCCCCCGACACCGCGCGTTCGTTAAGCGCCTCGATGTCCGCCAACTCCGCATCGAACGCAACTGACGAATCCACCTGACCGTGCACAGCGGCCCAGAAAGCGAACGTATCGTTGGGGCACGGCGAGAAGCCGAAGCGAAACCGGGGGTCACGACTCACCCGTGCAGGCTACGGACCACCAGCCGATGGGTCCATTACTCCTCGCGCACGCGCACGCGAGTCGCCGCGATCGTTTGCGGCCCCGCGGCCCTACCACGAACCCAAACCCGGTCGCTGCCGGGCAGGATCTCCGGCAGAGTGATCATGCTGCGGCCACCGCCCTGAGCCGCACGCCGCTCAATCGACGTGTTGGCATCGACCACGACCGTTGCCTGCGACACAACCTGGCCGCCAACGCGGATCGAACCGCCGTTGCGCGGCTCGATGACGAACGAATCGTTGGCCAGGTCAACGCTGATGACGCGCGCCTGCCACTGCTTGTGATGCTGGCCACTATTGGCCCCGGGAACTTCGACTTCGGTCGCCTGGTAGACCAGCAGACCATCGCCACCGGTCGCGTAAGAGTTCCACTTCACCTTGGCCAACTGATCCACGGCCAGGTCGCCGAAGGTCAGAACACTGCCGTTCGGCCGTTCGATGCTCGCGTTGCTGGCGTCGACCCAGATCTGCACGGGCGCCTCGAGCATGGGACCCGAGCGGCGTGGATTGACCGCCTGCACGCGGAACCTGAAGCGCTGGGCATTGGCATCCAACTGCAACACGCGCCCGATCAATCTGGACTGCGCATAACGAGGCTCGCGGCAAATGATATCGGCATGAATTCGTCCAGTGCGACTGACGGTGCCGGATACGCAAACGTCATCTTCTGGGGCCAGCGCCGCGTAGAAGGCTTCGCGGCTCGCATAGCCATTACCTTCCTCATCGCGATACGTGCACTGCGCGGCCTCGCGAACGGTCAGGACCGAATCGTCAGCCATGCTCGCAGTCACATGCAACTCGCCGTCGCGCACCACCGGATAGGTCAATGGGCTCAGCGTCAGTTCGGCGCCATCGATCCGGCCCGACAACTCGGGCGCCCAGGTCGCGCCTGTGCCCTGAGTCGTCAGCGCCGCGTTGTCGTAGCCGACGACCAGCCAACTCGGCGTCGTGCCATCGTGCTGTAGCCCCTCCATGATCGGAACGCGAACATCGATAGGACCCGTCACCGGCAAGTTGTTGCCGGCAGCATCTCGCGCGACGCCCGAGCCTGGCACAAAAATCAAATGCAGCGCTTGGTAGTCCGCGACCGGCGCCCTCGCCAAGCGCACTCCGGTCGATTCGCCACTGGGATCCGCAACGGTGAGAATGCGAGCTTCTCGCAGCAGGTTTGCAGTTTGCAGGCCGCCCGGGCCTTCGAGCGTCGCGCCCGCCAATTGGAACTGCACCCAGGAATCGCCGCCGGCACGCGTATCGAGCAGCAGGATGACGCTGCCGACTTCGTTTTCGGTGGTCACGTCGGTGGTGCCACCACCACCGCTACTGCCGCAAGCGGCAAGCAGCAGAAGGGCCGGGAGAACGAATTGAAGGGATTGGCGCATTGGGGCATGTGCCGACGGAAGCCGGCGGGCGAGGTGGGATAACAGTATCTGCAAACGACTCGAGAGTCAGGAGTCGGATCGCGCCGCCAGATCGGTAGTCTAGTTGAGCAATGCGACTTGAGCTGACCCGACCGGACGACTGGCACGTGCATCTTCGCGATGGCATGGGCCTGACGAGCGTCACCCCCGCCATCGCCCGTCAATTCGCACGTGCGATCGTCATGCCCAACCTGAAGCCGCCGGTCACGACCGTGGCTGAAGCAGCCAGCTACCGCGAACGAATCCTGGCAGCGGTGCCGGATGGCGTGCCGTTCGAGCCACTGATGACGCTCTACCTGACCGATAGCACGCGGCCCGAAGAGATCGAAGCCGCGAAGCAATCGGGGTTCGTGCACGCGGTGAAGTTCTATCCAGCCGGCGCGACGACCAACTCCGAGAACGGCGTCACCGATTGGGGCCAAGTCCACGAGACGCTGGCGATGCTCGAGCGCGTCGACATGCCGTTGCTGTTGCACGGCGAAGTCACCGACCCGGAGATCGACATCTTCGACCGCGAACGGGTTTTCCTCGAACGTCACCTGACGCCGCTGCAACGCAACTTCCCGAAGTTGCGCATCGTGCTCGAGCACGTCACGACCAAGGACGCCGTCGAGTTCGTGCGCGGCGCGGGCCCCAACGTCGCGGCGACGATCACCGCCCACCACCTGATCTGGAACCGCAACGAGATCTTCCGCGGCGGCCTGCGACCACACGCCTTCTGCCTGCCGGTTCTCAAGCGCGAAATCCACCGCCAGGCACTGGTTGCAGCTGCAACCGGCGACGACCCAAGCTTCTTCCTGGGCACCGACAGCGCGCCACACCCACGCGGCCGCAAGGAAAGCGACTGCGGCTGCGCCGGCATCTACACCTCGCACGCCGCCCTCGAGCTCTACGCCGAAGCATTCGAGCAAGCCTCGGCACTCGACAAACTAGAAGCCTTCGCCAGCCACCGCGGCGCCGACTTCTACCGCTTGCCGCGCAACCAGGACAAGGTCACCCTCGAACGCCGCCCCCAGACCATCGCCACCGAACTACCGTTCGGCGACGAAACGCTGGTCCCCATGCGCGCCGGCGAGACCATCACCTGGCAACAGGTCGACTAACACGGCGCGGGGCCCCGAACGCGCTGGGTGTGCGAGACGGTATGCGAGGATGTGTTTTTTTGTCCTGGCACCGTACGCACTTCTAGTCGGTGGGCTGTGGCTTCTTGAGCCAGCTCTTGTCGAACTTGGGGTTGGCGATGAGGACGTCGCAGGTGCTGCAGACGTCGGCGTAGTCTTTCGCGTTCATGTTGCGGCGGAACTCGCGGTACTTGTCGCCGTTCCAGATCTCGGCCATCGAGTTGTCGTTGACGTTGCCCATCAGTAGCTCGCGGGGGCCGCGGCAGCAGGGGTATACCTCGCCGTTGGGCTCGATCTTGGCGTAGTTGCTGGCCATCGAACAGAAGTGCGGGAAGCGGTCGCGCACTTCGTCGAGCATGATCGACAACACTTCGGGTGTGATCTGGCGGGCCATCGGCGCACGCGGCACGACCGAACGGCGGTATGGGTCATCCATGTCGACGTGGAAGATCAGGCCGCGCTCTTCGGCGCGCTTGCAGGCCTTGTCGAATGACGCGCAGATCTGCTCTTCGGTGTAGGCGGCGAACACATTTTGATCGCGGCACCGAACGGCGTTGTCGAGCATCGGCTGGATGCGTAGATCACAGCCGGCTTCGACGGCGCCGAGATCGGCGACGAAGTCGACCAACTCGTCGATGTGCTCGAGGTTGTCTTTGACCAGCACCGCGACGAAGCCAACCGGGACACCTTGCTCGATCGCGATCTTCAGGATCTCGCGCACGTTGGCGACGACGGTTTCGAAGTTGGCGCGCTCGCGCAGCATCTCGAACACATCCTTGCGCGGACTGTCGAACGAGATCCACAGCTTGTGCACCCGGTCCGCCATGTCTGCGAACTTCGCGCCGGTGAGCAGCGTGCAGTTCGAATACATGTTGAGGTAGACCTCGTGCTCGCGGCACTTCTCCAACACCATCGGGAAGTTGGCGAGCATCGGCTCGGACAACGCCGACGGCGTCCACAGGGTCATGTCCGGCAAGATCTCATCGAGCAGTTTGACCGCGTCGCCCTTCTTCATTACCTCGACCGGCAAGCCATCGGCTTGCTGGCACATGATGCAGCGAAGGTTGCAGACGTTGTTGGGAGCAAACTCCAACCATGCAGGTTTCGACGACCACTCTTCAGCTTCCGTCGCGAGGTCAGCGATGACGGAGTAGTAGTTGCGAAGTTCTCGAACGATCTTGGTCATTGGACGTGGCCCACGAGGGCATCCGGGGTAGCGAGGTGGTCCAGCATGCTACCCCGAGTATCGGTGCTCACGCGGTCTTAGCTCGCACTTCCTCAAAGCGCCCATGCCATGGCACGCTGCAGCGGCGTCCAAATCCGCCACCGCCGGCACCTACCGTGACCAGTGACTCATCGCCCTTTTCCAGGCGATAACTCGCTCTGCCACTGCACGCCCTTGCGAATGCCTTGACGGCGCAAACGGCGCGTATCGACGACATCAGGCTTGTGGCTGGCGACCGCTGCCAGCAAGGCCTTTTCAAGCTGTGCAGCCGTTGCGGTCGCCTTTGCCGACGCAACGATCTCACCGGTCAATCCGTATTGATCGCTGCGCGCAATCAGCACGCCGGCCTTCGCGGCTTTGTCGGCACCCTTGAGCACCTGCCAGTCCGTCTGGTCATCGGCAACCGCATACAAGAATCGACCGATCAGCTTCTCCGACCAGCTCAACTCAGTGAGCTTCTGGCGCAGCTCCTTCACTTGCTTGTCGTCGCCGCGCAGGATCACCAGCTGCTGCGCGTCACATTCGGTCACGTTGAGCGCAATGCGAACGTCTGCCAACACCGGCAAGCCGAGGTCTTTGGCAGCGACCTGCTTGCGCCCGGGATAGCGCTTCGCGACGGCGCGCATCTTGTTGGCCATCGCCGCAGCGTCATCGAACAACATCGTCGGCGAGCGCCCGGCCCGGATCAGCGCGCTCTTGCCCGCGGGATCCATGATCGTGAACACCGTATTGACGAGTCGACGCCCGCCAAACAAGCGCTTCATCAGCTTCGCTTCGTCACTGTTTTCGAACGTGATCAAGCGCGCACAAACGAACTCGCGCGAAACCGCGACGACTTGTTGGTCGGACAGGTAACTCCTGTCCATCTCTTGCTTGCCGGGTCACCACATGCCGGGCACGAGCCCACAGTGCGGCGCCGCAAACACCAGCAGAATCGGGCGGCCAGAAGCCTCGGCAGCGGCGAGTGCCCCGGTCCAGGTGCCGTGCCACGCAATGCGTTGCTCGACCTTGGCCCAATCCGTCGTGACACCGGGCTTTGGCCCCTGGCCAAGCGCCGAGGTGGCCAGCGCAAATCCGAGCAGCAGGCAGTTCCAGGCATTCATGGCCGCAGATTACGGCCTTCGCGCCGCCACCCCACTGACCAAGCAACGTTCTTGCACCGGGCGAACGGACGTCCCCGCTAGCGATGCTCACTCGGCTTGCCGGCTGGCTGCTGCTTGCCGGCAGAGAGCGGCGGCTTGCGGTCGGGCAACAGTTCTTCGAAGCCGCAAATCGCGCAAACATGGCGCATCATGCCGCCCGCTGTGCGAAGCCCTGAGTCGTCGTCACCTGAAACCACGACGCAATAGGTCGCAGAGCTCTTGCACTTGCCACACTCAGCTCTCGACATGATCGTTGCTCTCCAGTCGCGAGCTGGTCGCGCTGCCAGAAAAGTGCATGCCGTTGGCCGCCTCCAAATTGCGAGTGAAGATGACCAACGGCATAGCGAGAATCGGGACTGCAGGGGCACACGCCAAATTGTCCCGCGAACAGATTGAACTCGAGAGGATGAGGGAGCTGCAGTCCCAGCATCTAGGACCCCACCGAAAGTGGATTCGGTACCCGAGTTTGTGAACGTTCGAGTGCCGGCAAACGAGCCCGTCGAGATTGCGGCCATGCGATCGCCAGGATCTGATGCAGTTGTAGAGAATGGCGACACCAGGATTCCCGCCGTCCCAGATCTCGACACCAACAGCACCCCAAACGAAACCTCGTCTGGATTTCCTAACCGGATTCCACCGTCGCGGGGTCGCTAGTGGTGTGATTCAGACAGCTGGGGGTTTATCCGCCAGTCATCGGCGTTGCTCACCAGGCGGGTTGCAGCCAGGCATATTGGTGGATATGTCGAGGACGACCCAACGCTGTGAGCGGCGCCGAGGGCCACGGCGAAGCCGGCAGATTTCTGCATCGCACCTCTAGGATCAGAGACCCTCGCCATGCCGGATATCAGCCAACTCGATCGCCTGATCGCAGAAGAACCGTTCGTTCGCACGCTCGCCCAAGCCCTGCTTGCCGGGGAAGCGGACGAAGTCGTGCAGCAAACCTACATGCGGGCACTGCGCCATTCGGGCGAGGACATCGAACAACCACGTTCGTGGCTGGCGACCGTCGTGCGCAACGTCGCGAGCAACCTGCAGCGCGACGAAAAGCGGCGCATCGAGCGAGAACGCGATGCCAAGGCCATGGCCATGGCCCCATCTTCTGACGACTTGATGGAGCGCGAGGAACAACGGCAACGAATGGTCGCAGCAATCGACGCGCTGCCGCCGCTCCTGCGAACCGTTCTGCTGCTGCGCTTCTACGAAGGCCTGGCGCCGCGGCACATCGCGCAGAAGACCGGCTTGTCGAATGATGTCGTGCGCAACCGCATCCGTCGCGCCTTGCAGCTGCTGCGCGAACGCCTCGATCAGGACCATCGTGGCGACCGCCGCGCATGGATGCTGGCGCTGGTACCGATCGCGTGCCCATCTACCGCACAAACGGCGCGCGCAACCGTAGCGACTTCGACAACGACCGCGATCACATGCGCCCTGCTGGCGACCGCGTCCCTGCTGGCCTGGGTGATGTGGCCCGATGCGCCACCGCCGAGCGAGGTCCAGATCGTCGAGGCAGACACACCGTCCACCGCGGCCTCAGCCATCCCCGCAATCTTGCCGGCGCGCACTGCCGCCACTGAGGCAACCCCAGCAGTGGCCTCGAAGGCCATCGCAACCACCGGTTCGCTGGATGTGCGCGTGCTGCACTCTGACCAAGACCGCACGCCCGCGGTCGGCACGATGCTGTATCTGCACCTAAGCGAAACGGACCAGCGCGCGCCGCTGGATCGCAAGATCTGCGATGAACATGGCGTCGCGCAGTTCGTCGAGCTGCCACCCGGCGAACTCTGGATCAGCAACGACCGCGGCACCGACGCGCTGGTCACTACGATCCAGGCCGGAGAACACAAGGTCCTACAACAGGTGCTCGACCCGGGCATCACGCTCACGGGAACGGTCGTCGACGAAGCCGGCAACCTCGTGCCGTTCGCTCGCATTGAAGGCTCGCCGCGATCGGAAGGCCCCGCCGACGCGCAGCAATTTGGCACCGCGAACGCACTCGGGGCATTCCACATCCGCGACGTCGCAATGCGCGCGGTCGTCGGCGCGCGCGCTCGTGGCCATCTCCCGGGCATCATGCTCAGCGTGCATGGCAACCCCGGCACAACCGTCGACGTGCAACTGACCGTCGGGCCACCCGCATGCGATGTCACCGGTGTCGTTCGCGATGAAACCGGCAAGCCGATTGCCAATGCAGCGATCGGCATCGGCGGTGGCCGAATGTCGGGATTGCAGGTCCTCGGCGGCGTGCGACCGCCCTTGCCGGCACTCGCCCAAAGCGATGAAAATGGTCGCTTTGAAGCATGGGGTGTGCCCACCGGCAATCTCAAGATCGTCGCCGTCGCTCGCGGCCGCGCGCCGTGGCGAGGCACCTGCGTCACCCACCCCGAGGCGCGCAACCATCTGCAAATCTCGATGCTGCCTGGCGCGACCATCGAAGGCACCGTGCTGCAGAGCGACGGCCAACCCGCATGCGAAGCGATCGTCGAAGTCCACGCGATCCATCACTTCGACCACCAGCGCGTGCGCTGTGACCAGCAGGGCTACTTCCGACTCGAGCGCCTTGCGCCAGGCACGGTGAAGTTGCGCGCGCACGCCGAGCGAGAAGGCGGCACGATCGCGCAACTCGAAACCATCTCGGGCGAAGTCGCCGAGTGCTCACTGCAACTTCGCCATGGCCCCCCGCCCAATCGCAAGCAGGCTCCGCGCCCAGGAGATCCCGTCAACAGCAGGACTGGCCAGCCCCCGCAACGCCTTGGGACTCCCCCGCGGAGCGGCGAACAGCAACGTCTTGGACCGACCCCGAACGAACGCGGGTCACGGAGTCAGCAGGGTCCTGGCGGTCGCCCGATTGACCGCGAACGCGGCACGGCAACGATCTCAGGCAAGATCCTAGGACCCGACGGAACACCGGTCGAGAACGCCTTGGTCCGCGCCGCAAACCTCGACCATCGACGTCGCCCTGCCGTCGAATTGGTGACGGAATCGGCAGGCACATTCAAGCTGCGTGGCCTGTCGAAGGGCCGTTGGCGCATCGACATCTTTGCCAACAGCATGCCGCCGATCTCGATCGATGAGATCGAACTTGGCGACGGCGAACACCGCGCGCTCAAGCCAGTATCGGTGCTCGCCGGTGGCCGACTGCGCATCCTGCTCCCGCTCGACTACCCAGCGAACGCTCGGATCTTGCTGAGCCCGGCAACCACGTTCCGGCGAACGCCCGTGCACCACGTCAACGGCGGACGCGAGACCGATTTCCTGCCTGCCGGTGAGTACGAAATGACCGTGTTCGATCGCCGCATCGAACTGCTCCGGCAGAAGGTCACCGTCGTCGCCGGCAAGGTCTGCGAAGTCTCGTTCCGCTGACGCGACGGCGGGCATACTGCCTGAGGCAGTGCAGTCATGGCGTGCGGCTCGGTCCGCGAAAGAAGCTCTTCCTCACCTGCCGCGCCTTTGCAGGCAGCTGACAGGGAGGAAAATTGGAGCGGGTGATGAGATTCGAACTCACGACCATCACGTTGGCAACGTGATGCTCTACCACTGAGCTACACCCGCATCCGAGTTGCTATGATTAGCAAGCACCTCGTCTGGAGCAACCTTACCACCAGATTCAGCGTGAGCGAATCCAGAGTTGAGGGTTGACCCCGCGACCGAGGGCGCACATCTGTATGGATCTGCACCGCGGTTGTCAAGCGTCTGAATTCGCTTCCTTGACGACACCCGCCATGGTGCCGGAATCCTCGCGCATGTCTTCGCTCCCATCGACGTTCCCACAACTGCTCGAACAGCACGTACGCCCCCGTGCCGAACGGATTTTCCTCCCCCGCCGATCGGCTAGGGACCAGAGCCCGATCTCGTTCGGCCGCGTCTCAAACGACGTCGATTCTCTGGCGGCCGCAATTCTCGAGCTGGGGCTCGGACGTGGCGACCACGTCGGCCTGATCGCTGAGAACCGCTACGAGTGGATCCTGATCGACCAGGCCCTGGCCGGGCTCGGGATCGTCGATGTGCCGCGGGGCTCGGATACGACGCCAACGGAGCTGCAATTCATCCTCGCGCACAGCCGTTGCTGTGCAGCGTTTGCGGATACCGACAAGGTGGCGCGGGACCTGATGAAGATGAAGGCCGAGCTGCCGCAGCTTCGGCACGTCATCGTCATGGCCGACGAAACCAGTGTCGAAGGTGCCCTGGCGCTCGGCGAACTGCTGGCGAACGGCGCGGCCAAGAAGGCCGAGATGGCGGACCGGCTGCGCGCCGCCCGCGACGCGGTCGAGGCCAGCGACCTGCTGACAATCGTCTACACCAGCGGCACGACCGCCGAGCCCAAGGGCGTCATGCTGACGCACAACAACGTCATCGCCAACATGCGCATGGTGCAAGACGTGCTGCACGTAACCGAGAACGACACGTTCCTGTCCGTTCTGCCAGCGTGGCACATGTATGAGCGCATGATGGACTACCTGGCGCTGTTCAGCGGCGGCGTGCTCGTCTACACCGACCGGCGCCAGCTCAAAGAAGACCTGCCGAAGATCAAGCCGACGGTGTTCGCCGCGGTGCCGCGCGTCTGGGAGATCCTGCACGACGGCATCGTCAACCATTCGCTCAAACTCAAGGGCATGCCCGGCAAGTTGCTGCGCAAAGGCCTCGCGTTGTCGCGGCAAAAGGGCAGCGGCAAGCTCGGCATGCTGCAACGGGTGCAGCACAAGCTCCTCGACGGCATCGTGCTGAAGAAGATCCGCGGCAGCGTGTTTGGCGGACAACTGCGACTGTGCGTCAGCGGCGGCGGCGCCTTGCCACGCCACGTCGACGAGACCTTCCTCGGCATGGGCATGCCGATGCGCAATGGCTACGGACTGACCGAGACGAGTCCCGTCGCGTCGATCCGCCGACCAGAGCAACTCGACCCCGGCCACATCGGCCCACCGCTGCCCGACACCCGCATCGAGGCGCGCCGAGAGGACGGTTCGGCAGTCCCCAAGGGGGACACCGGCATCCTGTGGATTCATGGGCCCCAGATCATGCGCGGCTACTACGAGAACCCCTTGCGCACCAAGGAAGTGCTGTCCGACGATGGCTGGTTCAACAGCGGCGACCTCGGCCACTGCGATGCCAACGGCAACTTCTGGATCACCGGCCGCGCCAAGGACACGATCGTGCTGGCCGGCGGCGAGAACGTCGAACCGGAGCCGATCGAGACGCTGATCAAGACGTCGCCACTGATCGAACAAGCGGTCGTCGTCGGCCAAGACCAGAAGGCGCTCGGTGTGCTGATTGTTCCGAGTAAAGACGCGCTGGAACACGAAGTGGCCATCAGCGATTGGCAGGTTGAAGGCGACGTGCTGCGCAGCGACAAAGTGCGCGCGCTCTATCGCAAAGAACTCGACCGCTTGGTCACCCGCGAAAACGGTTGCCGCCCCACCGATCGCGTCGCGACGCTGCAAGTGCTCAGCGATGGCCTGACCCCGGACAACGGCATGCTGACGCAGACGATGAAGGTGCGCCGCCACGTGATCGCGGAACGCTATGCCGACGTGATCGCTTCACTGTTCGCGCGCGGATAGCCCGCATATCTCACCAGCAACTTGGCAAGCACTGACCGGCGCGGCGCGGTAGGGATCCGGGGCTAGCGCGTGCAATGCTCCGCATAGGAGGTCCCGGGGTCAGGGGATCCCGGGGTCAGGGGATCCCGGGGTCAGGGGATCCCGGGGCGCCGGGGTTCCGGGATCCATGGTTCGGGGATCCGGGGTTCGGGGTTCGGGGTTCGGGGTTCGGGGATCCATGGTCCCGGGAATCCGGGAATCCGCACGACGCCGAGGCGCTGAGAGCGGGCACAACAGCCTCAGACGGCCCGAACGGCGCCGAACGGCATGCGAGAAGGCAAGCCATCCGAACGTGGCTCCACGCGGGCCAGCAGGACGCTGAGCCAATCCCCCGATATCCGGCAAGCGTCGAGCAGGCTGTGCTTGGCCGCCAGATGCGTGGCGATCGCGCTCGCCAGCGCGCAGCCGGTGCCGCGAACCGGACCACAAGCGAAGCGCGGTCGCCCGAATCGAACGCATGGCTCATCGCGCGACCGTTCGCTCGTCCACAATGCATCCACCGATTCGGGGCCATCACCGTGCCCGCCCTTGTGCAAGACCGCTTGCGCCCCCAGCTCGAGCAGCGACTCGGGGCGACCGTCGGCCAGGGCCAATAACTCCGGAGTGTTCGGGGTGACGAGTTGCGAGAACGGCACGAGGTGCTCGCGATAGGCCGCGACAAGTTCGCCGGTGCTAGCCATGCCACCAGCGGTCGCGGACAACACGGGGTCGACCACGATCGGCGCGTGGCCACGCAACGGTTGCAGCGCAGCCGAGACCGCGGCCGCTTGCTCGGCAGAGCCGACGTAGCCAACCTTGACGGCGCCCACCGGACCATCCGCGAGCACGGTGGCGATCTGTTCGCGAACCACTTCGGCATCGATCGGCACCGACCGTTGGAATCCACGCAAACCTTGGATCGTGGTCGCCAACGCGATCGGCAGGGGTTCGCCACCGAGCAGCGAGACGACGGTGGCATCGACAGTGATCCCGGCACCGCCACTCGGATCTAGCCCGCCAAGCAGCAGCACGCGCGCCATCAGAGCACTTCGACCAGGCCGTTGAAGACGTCCTGACCATCGAGCGTGACGACGAGTTCTTGCAAGCCAACCGGGTGATCGTGATCGACCCGCACCGACAATTCGCGCGGCATCGTGCAGCCAAGCAACAACGACCGACCACCGAGCACCGCCTGGATGGAAGCACTGCTCGGCAACAACCCGCGCACCAGCAACCAGTCGCCGCGTGCAACCTGATGGGGAACGGAGAACACCGTGCCGCGACCGAGCACGGCCTGCGCCGTGGCCATAACGTCGGTCGAGGTAATCACCCCATCCCCATCGGTGTCGGCCATCGGATCGACCGTGCCGATTTGATTTGCCAGACGCCGAACGTCGACGACGTCGCGCGTGCCACTGCCATCGATATCGCCGGTGAGCGAACCGAGCACGTAGACCGAACCTGTCGCCCGCCCCAGACCACTGACACTGACCGTCGGACCACTGCCGAGTCCGAGGGCGTGCAACTGCCACGCAGCGGCATCGACAATCGCCGCCGCGACTTCGTAGCTGGCACTGCTCGCGGCGACCGTGGCCAGGACGACAAAGCGCGTCGATGACTTGCCGGGCAAGGTCACACCCGTCAGCGTCACCATCGTCTCCGTGCCGGGCGCCGCCAGGAGCGGCCCGCCAACCAACTCGGAGATCGCGCCAGCCTCCGCGGTGCGCCGCACGCGCAAGTCGGTGACGTTGGCCGCCGTTGCGCCCGCACCGCTCAGCAACACGCGCACGGAGTCCACAGCGAGGGTGCGGGCACTGATGTTGGTCAGGTCGAATTCGAGCAACGTGACTTCGCCACTCTCCGCGACCTCGACGCGCTTCGTGCTGACCGGATCGACGCGCATCGCGGGCCCGATGTCGGTCAGCATATCAAGCTGCAGCACGACGCCGTCTTCGGCGCCAAGCAATTGATTCTGGTAGCCCGCAGGCGCGACCGGGAAGTCGGCGGAATAGCTGTAGCCGGCGACGACCGCGATGCCGCTGTCGTTGAAGTCGACCGCCTGCAACGAGTCCTGACCGACGCCACCGAAGTAGCTCGACCACGTCAGGGTCGAGCCGCTGTTGGTCAAGTACGTCGCGAACCCATCGGTGATCCCGGACGAGAACTGCAACTGCACGGCATCGTTCGTCACTGGAAAGCCTGGGCCGGCTTCGCCAACGACGAACATTCCTGGCACCGCGAGATCGATATCCCGCACGCGGTCCTGCCCCGGGCCGCCGAGCAGGGTCGAAAACACCAGAGACTGGCCAGCCGCCGAAATGCGCGTCACGAAGCCATCGTTGGCGCCACCGAGCGACTGCTGCGGCGCGCCGAGCGTTGCCGGGTAGTTGGTCGAATCGGTAAAACCACCGATCCACACCGAGCCATCGGTATCAAACTCGACGGCCTGCGCCGCGTCTTCGCCGATCCCGCCCATGTAGGTCGAGAACACTGCGACACTGGCGTTGGCATTGAACCGCGTCAGCACGCAATCGATGTCGCCGCTGGAAGACGGGCGCACGACGCTCGGCGTGGTCGGGTAGTCCGCACCAAGCGACCAACCGGCGACCGCCAGGTCACCGGTCGCCGGATCGCGAGCAACGCCGAGCAATTGTTCTCCGGACTGCCCGCCCAAGAATGTGCCGTAGGTGAACGTCTGGCCGGTCTGCGCGACACCCAGGACAAAACCGTCACTCTGCGCGATCGGCACGCCACCGAGTGCCGGTTGGAACCCGCCGGTTGGAATCGGGAAGTCCGCCGACGACGTCCAGCCGACAACGATGGCGTTGCCGGATGCATCCAACGCAACGTCTTCGGCAACATCATCGAACAGGCCGCCTGCATACGTCGACGCGAGCAGGCTGGTGCCATTGGCACTGATGCGCGACACAAACGCATCGCCGATCTGGAGGAAGAAACTGCCGCCCGCGTAAGCCGACTGCGCCGCACCTGCCGTCGTCGGAAAGTCCGGCGAGTTGGTAAAGCCAACTACGGTTGCGGTTTCATCGGCTGCGACGGCGATGCCGCGCACTTGGTCACTGTTGCTGCCGCCGAGGTAGGTCGCGAACACCAACGACTGGCCATCCCCACTGAGCTTCGCGACGAAACCGTCGGCGACGCCAGTCGATTGAAAGGCCCCTACCGTCGCCGGAAAGTCGGCCGATCCGGTCCAACCGCCAACCCAGACGCCGGATCCCGGCAGCCACTTGGTGTCGTGGATGCGATCGGTCGCACCGCCACCGAGGAACGTGCCCCAGACCACGCCGGGGTCGACAACCGTCGCCAGCGAAGGGTCGAGATCCTTGGCGACGAAGCCGTATTGACGGGTGCCCAACAACCGGAACGCCACTTCGATGGCCTGCTTGCCAGCGCCGGTGACCTGCTTGCCAGTCTCGGTGACTTGCCACGCAACCGGCGCCTGCTGCAGCAACTCGCGCGTGCCTTCGGGAGTCTTGATCACGGCAACCAACTGCCCCTGGGCATCGATGCGCAGGTGCTCCACGCCTTCGCACTCGGCCGCGAAGCTCGCGAGATCGGCACCCGGCGCGAGCAACAGGTCGTATTCGAATGGGCCAGCAGCCGTTGCAGCAGCATCAGCAGTGGAGCCGCTGCTGTCCGACGCCGCAGCAGGCAGCGCCCGGAAGCGCACGTCGATGCCCGGCAACACGCGCTGCATCGTTACCGACGCAAACGACGGCACGCCAGCGACGCGCCGGTCCCCGTTCATGAAGTTGTGTCGCGTCGCGAATTCACCATGCGGAACGAACCCAGTCGTCGCGGCACCTACAAACCTCGTCCGCACGACCGCGCCGGAGCAACTGCGTCGTGGCTCGTGCTCGATCGCTTGCGACCAACGCTCAAAGCGCAACGTGTAGCCATCATCGTGCAACCAGCCAGCGGTATCGCCGAGCACCGCGTAGCGCACCTGGTTTCGGATATCGGTGTTGCTGGCATCGGTGGCACTTGCTGCCGGCCACTGGCCGCGGTTTGGCACGAACTGCAGCTGGTTGACTCCTGCTAAAGGCAAGGTCGCTGGCAACGCAGCCGCGCCGCGTAGATCGTCAGCGGCGGAAGTCTGCTCCGTTCGTACGGAGACTAGCAAAGCAACGGCGGTTGCCGCGGCGGCAACGATTGCGAGAACATGGAGGCGCATGGTTCGCGAGGCAGCATAGCAGCCGGCCCCGCAACATGGGCGCGTCGACCCGATTGCCGTTCATGCAGACGGTTTGCCGTGTCGCGGGTCAGTCCCGGCCACGCCGACGCAATTACTAGTCGCCGTCTTCGCCGAGCTTGACCGCATTGGCACCCGAAACGCCCATGGCTTTGAGCACATTGCGTTCGAGCCGACGCTCCAGACGTCGCAGCGTCCGCGAATCGGCGCAGTCGAGCGTAATCGAGCCGCCGGCGACCGAACCGTGGCCACCGCAAGAGCCCTCTTCGGTCTCGATGCCCGCCTTGATCAGGCCCCAAGCATCGCCGCCAGTTTCGGTGCGAACGGACACGTAGTAGCTCTGGCCGACCAACCCGCCGCAGAAGACCGCCTTGGTGCCTTCCATGCGCAACAGCATGTCGGCGACCTCAGCAACCATTTCGGCGCTGGTCGTGTTGCCGAGCGAGCACAACACGAGGCCGTCGTAGAGACGCACCTTGCTGAGCGCGTCCTTCAGGGTGCGAAAGTACGCTACCGGTAGACTCGGGTTGGTGATCGCGGCGAGCGCTTGACGATCGAGGTGCTTGGCCAAGAACTCGACCACTTGCACATCGAGCGTGCTGACGTTTCGCGACAAGTCCGCAGTATCGGTGCGAATGCCGTAGTGCAGGGCCGTGGCCGCCTGACTACTCGGCTCGACCCCGGCGTGCATCAGGTAGCTGCCGACGATCGTGCTGGTCGCGCCAATGTCCGGACGCACATCGACGAACGCAGTCTGGCTCGGATCGAGCTTGCTGTCGTCACACTCGTGGTGGTCGATGACGATGTCAACCGTCGTGCCAGCAGGCACGAAGGTGTGGCCGAAGCCCGGCTGCGTATCAACCAACGCGACGCAATCGAAGTCGCTGAGCTTGATCGTGTCGAGGCGATCCATCTCGATGCCGAGTTCGCGAACCATTGCCTGGTTCTCGGCGCGAAGGATCTTGCCGGTGATGGCGAGCTTGGTCTCGATGCCGCATGCCAACCGCGCGAACTCCATCAACCCGATCGCGCCACCGAGGGAGTCGGGGTCGGGATTGTTGTGGGTAAGCACGAGCAGGCGCTGGCGTGTCTTGAGAAGGTCACGCAGCACTTCGGTTCGAGCGGCTCCGCTTTGAGCTAGCTTGGCCAAGGATGGGGTAGTCATTGAGGAAACGAGTCAGGGACTCAGCACCGGCTCTACGTTCAGCATCGGGTCAACTGGCCAGCAACCTTGTGTTACAGGCCATACTTGTCGAGGCACGAACGCATACCAGCCATCTCCCCCGGGGCAACCGAGAGATCGAGTTCCAACACGACCGGGAAAGGACTCCCGACACGGGGTACATAGGTGGCGCAGAGCCCATAGTCCACCCCACCGGCACCTGGCGGAAGATATAGTCCATCTCCCGAAGCGTCACCTAACGTCATTCCTCGCAATCGATTACCGAACGATTCGAGCCATTCTCCCTGCGGTTCGGCAAGAATCTGTTCTCGCCGGGCGCAAATACCGGCGTCATGCCAGTAGCCGAGCCGCCTGCCACCGAGGTCCTCGATGATGTCGCGCATCGCCTCCAAGTCGAGAACGGCGCGCAGGCTGCGGCCCTGCGCCACACAGAAGTGCATGTCGGGAAAGGTCTTAATGATCGCGAACAGCTCGCGACAGGCCCGGTCGACGAAGGCATTGCGGCCGACTTTGCGCCGGGCGAGCAGGGCGTGGGCCCGCTCGTGAGTCCACTCGTAATTGGGTTCGTTGACGTCTTCGGCCTCGACATCGCCAGGCACGCCGACCACCCCGAGATCCAGCACCACGGTCTGGGTGCCGATCGTCACCGCGCAGGCGACGGCATCCGCCACCGCCTGATGCCCGACCTCCCGCTCGCCCTGCGACTGCGAGCACAACGACGTCAGCGCCGAGCGATCCGCAAGCGGGTTGGCAGCCCGCACAGACGCGAACGTGATCGGCAGGTCATCCGCCGCCGCCCGCATCGCCTGCCAGGAGATCGGTCTTGGGCCCGGCGAGGCAGCCATGCCGCTAAACCCTGCCTCTAGTAGAGATACGACGAGGGCCTGAGGCTCCTTCGGTCCGTGAACTGAGGCCCAGGCCGAGCCAAGGAATCTTTGCACATGCATGTGGATGGTTTTCAAGATCGCGACTGGGGCGCTACCTTCCAGTCCTATCGATCATCTGTCGAAACAACTAGCGGAGCACCCCCACCGATGAACAGAAGCCTCTTATTCACGCCACTGATCGTGATTTTGGTGAGTCTGGTTGGCTGCCGCGCGCAAAGCGAGCGCCGCAACCTGCAGAACTCAGTCACGCGTCTTGAGCAACGACTCAAGAACATGGACACCTACCTGAAGTCACTCCAAGAAGGACAGAAAGAACAGACCACGCAACAAGCTTCGGCAATCCAAAGCAAGGAACAGGAAGTCCAGAAGCTGCGCGCTGTCATCGAACAGCAGGAGGCCGCGATCAGCAAGCAACGTCAGCAGCTTGATCGCGAACGCACGCAGATGCGCATCGAGATGGAGAAGGCCAAGCAGGACATGCGCCAGGAGCAGACGGTTCTGCGCGAGCGCATGGCCAACGAAATGAACAAGCGTGAGCAGCAGCTGGCCGAGCTGAGTGCACAGCGCGACCAGATGGCTGCGCGCATGGAAGACGAGCGACGCCGCCTGGAGGCAACTTCCAAGCAGATGAAGGATGAGCAGCGTGCCATGCAGAAGCACCTCGAAGCCGAGAAGCGCCAACGCGCCGACGAGCAGCGAGCCATGCAAGCAGCCATGGAAGCGCAAGAGCGCCAACGCGACGCCGATCAACGCGCCATGCAAAAGCGCATGGAAGCGCAGCAGCAACAGCGTGCCGAACGGCAGCGCGACATGGAGCGGCAGATTGCCGCCAACCAGGAAGCCATGCAGAAGAAGATCAAGGCCGAAGAGAAGGCCTTGCAGCAGGCTCTTCGCGCCCGCGAGCAGGAGCTAAACGCTCGCCTGCAAGCGCAGACCGACGCCAAGGATCGCGAGACGCAGGTAAAGAGCCAACTGCTCGACGCTCGCAAGGCGATGGCGTCGATGGAGCGCAAGCTCGCCGAGCAAGCAGCACGCGGCAAGCGTGCGCAAGAACTTGAGACGCGACTCGCCGACATGGAAGCTCGCCTCGAGCAAACCGCAAAGCGCTACGCCGACAACAAGAGCCGCGCGGCCAACACCGAACGAGAACTCGCGAGGGCGCACGCCAAGCTTGCAGAGATGCAAGGACCGGCCAAAGCGCGTTCGAGCAAGGACACCCAGAAGGCGATCGCGCAGCTGGCCCAAGAACGCAAGGAGATCGCTCGCTTGCGCGCTTCGATCCAACGCGACCTCGCCAAAAGCCGCCAAGCTCAGAGCAAGAAGGAAAGCAACGCAACGCGCCGCCTCAAGGCTGAGAACGCCGGTCTGAAGGCGAAGCTGCGCGCGATGGAGACCAAGCTCAAGAGCATGCAGCAGCGACCGGCCACCACCTCGTTCGGCGGACCGGCTGGACCAAAGGGCAGTCGCAACCCGTTCGACAGCCGACCGACATCCAAGGCGAAAGAGCGCATCACGTTTGGCGGCGCCCAGGCCCCGAAGACCCGCGTGCGCGTCACCGACAAGTCCGCGCCGCCGATGGCCGGCGACCTACCGCCAGGTCACCCGAAACCGACGGGCGTCACGGTCACCGACTTGTTGTTTGGCTTCGACGACGTCACACCCAAGAAGGGCAAGCCAGGGATCGTGACGCTTCACGGCCCGGCCTCGACCACGACCGTTTCGACGGGCAACTCGCACGAGCACGGCAGTCATGACGAAGGCCACGGCGAGAGCCACGGTGCGCATGACGGTGGCAAGAGCGGCAACGGTAGCCACGCCTTCAACGGCGTTGGCACGCTGATCATCAACGCCGAAGACGGCACGGTGAACGTGCACATTCACGGCGCCGCGCCGAGCACCAAGGCCGCACCGGCGAAGAAGGCCGACACCAAGAAGAAGGCGAGCAAGAAGAACAAGTCGAAGAAGGCCGCCGACGACAAGAAGAAGAAGTCGGCGAAGAAGATCAACGACGAAACGCTCTCCGCGTAAGCGGCGAGCGCAGGTCGACGCGCTGGCGAGCTTCGCCGCGCGGACCTGCCGGGAACTGCTCGTTCCCGCCTTGCCGGGAACTGTGCGTACCCGCCTTGCCGGGGGCTGTTCGCCCCCACTTTGGCGGGGCTTATTCGCCCCCGCTTTGGCGGACGCTGGCCGCTAGCACTGCCGCTTGTTCAGCGACTACTTGCTGCTACTTGCTGCCGCCAAACGCGCGGCGCAGCCAGAAATACTCATTGTACGGACGGTCATCCGTGATCACGATGCTGCGGTCCTTCGGCAAGAACTCTTCGACGGGCTTGAACTCGGCGAGAACAAGCTGCCAGCCGAGCTTCATCTTGATGCCGTAGCGCTGACACCATTCGCGCATGTCCTTCTTGGCAGCTTCGGGCATGCGGGCGATGGCCTGATCGACAGTCGGGATTTCCAACGGCTCAAGCGAAGCCAACAGGTGCAGACCTACGTGCGGCGGCTCAAACGACCGGCACACCTTGAGGTGCGGGAACGACTTCGCCAGCGTGTTCACCACCGCCTCGGAGATCGCCAGTTCGCCACCCGGAAACCACTGATGCAAGACACCGGTCGGCGTCAGTCGCTGCTTGAGCACGTCGTAGAACTCGGTTGAGTAGAGCAAGCTCGAGCCACCGGCTTCCACCGGTGGCGGCGGGTCGATTGTAATCAGGTCAAACTGCTCTTGGGTCCGCGACAGGAACCGCCGGCCGTCATCGATGACAATTCGGGCCCCCTCTTGCGCACGAATGGCAGCAGCGTCGTCCCAGAAAAACTCGAACGAGTCGCAGACACTCGGCACCAATTCGACGGCGGTGAACTTGCCACCCCACGAAGCAAGCGAGCGCCACGTCGTGCCCATGCCGAAGCAGATCACGCACGTCGACTCCGGCCGACTCTCACGCATCACCAACGGCAAGTGCGCCATGATCGCGGTCAACGGCGTCAACGAGGTGATGCCGACACCGTTCACGAGCAGCTTGCGATCCATGCCTTCGCCGTGCGCAACCACGCTCGCCGTCGAATCGCGTCGAACCTCGGCGTGCTCGTAGACACTCGGGTCTTCGTGAGTGCGCGTGCTAAACAGCGCAACCAGCAATGCCGCAACACCAGCTAGCTTGCACAGCAGCACGGTCTTGTCCGTCTTGGCCACGGCACGGCCCAACAAGAACAATGGGTATACCAGCGCCATCGACAGCAACGCCCACTTGACACCGAACATCGGCAGCAACACGTAACCGCTGAACAACGGACCGAGAATGCAACCGAGCACGTTGACCGCATAAGCAGAACCAGCAGCACCGGGTTCGCCACGGGCATGGTCATCGACAAGCTGTGGCGTCATGTAGCCGAGCAACATCGAAATCGGAACAAGGCTCAGCAGCACTACGAATGGCAAGTCGTGCCAACGTGGGTCATTGAGAACCAGCGGCAGCAACGCAGCGACAAACAGCATTGCCAGCAGCTTTGGAATGCCAGCGGCCTTGCCCGAACGCAGGTGCACGCGATACAGCGCCGAGCCAACCCACGTCGCAAACAAGTAGGTCGCCAACACCGCGGCGAAGGCGTAGATCGTCGTCTTGAGCACGGGCGTGAACGCACGCGTCCACACGACCTCCATGGCCATCGACGTGAAGCCCGTCGCAAACAACAGGGCCAGCCGCAGGCGATGGCCCGATTGCCGTTCGCCGGCATCGACAGGTGGCGGCGCCAGCGTGCGAACCGGCGCAGCGGCGTCACTGCCGGCGACGAAACGCGGCATCAGGATCGCCACGACCCCGATCACGACGTTGACGAAAGCGGCTACCAGCAGGGTGTTGCGGAAGCCGAGCGTCTCGATCAACAACAGCGCCGTGGTCAGCGCACCGACCATCGCACCGATGACGTTGCCGAGATAGAGGTAGCTAAACGTCTCTTCATCGCCGCGCGATGTGGCCCGCAAGAACCCCATCATCAACGGGAACGTCGCGCCCATCAGCGTCGTGAACAGCAGGATCGACAGCGTGATCACGATCGCCGACATGCCCAGGTAGCTGGTCGAGGACGCTTCGCCCAGGCCGAGCAGCCAGGTTTCGCCCAGGCCAAACGCCCACGGCACGACGAGTGCACCGAGGCCGATGCCGAACTCGGCAACGCCGTAGCCAACGGCGGCGGCACCGGCGGACTTCTTCGTCAGCGACGTCGCCAGGCGGCCACCGAGCCACGAGCCGAGCGCCAGGCCCAGCATGAAGACGGACAACACTACCGACAGCACCGGCGTGATGATGCCGAACGATGCCAGTGCGAGGCGCAACCAGACGATCTGGTAAAGCAGTCCGCAGAATCCGGACCCGACAAAGAGGAAGAAGGCGGTTAGACGAAGCAATGGATCGCGGCGCTGCTGGCAGGAGAAGAAAGGCCAGAGGAGTCTAGCCTGTGCTCGCGCCGGATTCCGAGCCACAGTCGCTTTGCTGCGGACTTCGCCGTGGCACCGCGCAGTCGGCAGCCTCAGCCCGGGATCGAATCAGCAGCCGGTCGACTCGGTGAACAGTCGACCCGGTAGCAGGTCAGCTGCCGGCCAACTCGGTAGCCAGCCAACCCGGTAGCCAGCCAACCCAGTAGCCAGCCAACTCAGTAGCCAACCAACTCAGCAACAGGTCAACTCAGTTGCCGCCGAACTCGCTCATCAACTCCTGCAGTCGCTGCAGCGCCCGCATGTGCAGCGAGCGAACGGTCACTTCCTTCGTGTAGCCAAGCACCGGCATGATCTCCGCAAAGCTCTTGCCCTGGAACATGCGCATCTCGATGACGCGCTTATGCTTCTCACTCAATTGATCGAGCGCATGGTCCAAGGCCCCGCGCAGCTCCTTGTAGCGAACCAGCATGCTCTGCCGCTCGACCTTCTCATCGGCGAAATGCTCGCGCCCACCGGTCTCGTCGAAGTCTCCGAGATGCTTGACCTTGCCACCACCGCGCTTCTTGGCACGGGTGCGTCGCCAGTAATCCTTGAGTTTGCGGTCGGCGACCATGCGAACCCAACCTGAGAACGACGCGCCGGGCTCGACCTGAAACTCACCGATATCGCGGAAGATCTGCATCAGCACTTCCTGATTCAGGTCTTCGCGACTCTTGTCGGTCGGCAGGTTCTGGCCGTAGCTGGCCTCACCAACCCACTTGACGATCTTGTCGTGCAAGTTGCCCCACGAGACCTCGCCGTCGTCGCCCTGCACGTTCTGCACGTGATGCAGGGTGCTGGACAACTCCTGCTCGATGGGCTCCTGATCTTTCGCGGGATCGTCTCCGGGCGGCGTCGAACTCATGGCCAGAACTGTAGCAGCTCGCGAGCCACATGCCCACGCAGCCACCAACTCCGACATACCGGGTAGCCTGCACACGGCGCTCGGGGCCCGAGAACAGATTGCTGGCACCTGGCCCCGCGCCTGCTAGCTTCCCCCACACATGGTCGAACACGTCCGTATCGGCATCGTCGACATCGGCTCCAATGCGATTCGCTTCCTGATCGCGGAAACCAATGGTCGCGAGCACCGCACCCTTGAAAGCCACCGCTTTCCGGCGCGGCTTGGCCAGCATGTGTTCCAATCCGGACGGATCCCAGAATCGACCATCGCAGCCACCGTCGATACGTTCCGCAAGTTTCGCCAGAGCTGCGAACAACTCGGCGTGCGACGAACCCGGGCGATCGCCACCGCCGCAATGCGCGCCGCCAAGAACGGTGACGAGCTGATCGCTCGCGTGCACGATGCCTCGCAGTTCGTAATCGAGGTAATCTCCGGCGAGCAAGAAGCGCAGCTGCTGCAACTCGGCGTCGCAACAAGGATCGATCTGAGCCACGGTCGGTCCCTGCTCGTCGACGTTGGCGGCGGCTCGGTCGAAGTCGTCGTCATCGACAATGGCAAGGTCACCAACGCCGACTCGCACCCACTCGGCGCGCTGCGACTGCTCGAACAGTTTCGCGATGCCGATCCGCAGGAGTTCACGGGACTCGTGCAAGCACACTTGCAGCAACAACTACAAATCCCGCTAGGCTCCGGCATGGATCGCTACGTCGCCGTTGGCGGCAACATCGAGTTTCTGACCGACCTGATTCAAGGCGAACCGAACAGCGGGTCGTGTGCAGTTGCCGACCTCGAAGACCAGATTGCATCAATCGCCGCGCTGACGATCGGCGAGCGAACCAAACAACGAAACCTGCGCCCAGACCGCGCCGATGTCATCGTGCCCGCGGGCCTCACCTACCTGCACGTGGCCAAGCTTGCCAAAGCTAGTTCGGTGCTCGTGCCGCGCACAGGCGTCAAAGAAGGCCTGATCGCCGAGACCAGCGGCCTCAACGAACAACCGCGCGCAAGCGCCGCCGAAGTCACCTTCGGATCCTGCCGAGCACTCGGCGAACGGCATCACTATGAAGCGGGACATGCCGAGTCGGTGCGACGATTGGCCGCGCAAATGTTCGAGCAAACGCGCGAACTGCACCATCTCGACGACCGCGCTAGCGTGCTGCTGCAAGCCGCGGCGTTGCTTCACGACCTCGGCCGATCCATCAGCTACGAAAGCCATCACAAGCACGCGCAATACCTGATCGAAGCCAGCGCGATCGAAGGCCTCGACCACCACGAACGCCACCTCGTTGCGGTGGTCGCGCGCTACCACCGCAAAGCACTGCCGGCGCGCGACCACGAAGACTTCGCTGCACTGCGAGGCCGCGACCAGACCTTGGTCGAGCAACTCGCTGCGTTGCTGCGATTGGCGGACGCGCTCGACTGGCAACACGCCCAAGTCGTCGGTAGCGTCGCAGCTACCGTTCGAGATCAGGAGTTTGAACTGCGCGCCTCGCTAGCCGCCCCCAACACGCAATTGCGGCTCGAAGCCGAAGCGATCACCAGCAAAGGCGACCTCTTCGAGCAAGTGTTCGGCTACAAACCAAGACTCGTCACGCCGTGAGAACGCGCAGCCGCGACGACTGACACCAGTGACGCCACACCATGAGCAACCACACGGAGCGCGAGTTCAAGCTACGCGCCAAGCAAACGATCGAGATCGCCGCGATCGACGCCGCCCTGCACGAATTGGGCACAACCTGCCGCCTCAGCGAAACCGTTCGCCACACCGATACGTATCTCGATGATGCGCGGGGAACCTTGTTGCGCGAAGGCATCGGATTGCGCGTTCGCTCCAAACAGGGCACCAAGCAGCTGACCTACAAGTCGCGCAAGCAATCCGAAGGCGGACTGTTTGTGCGCGACGAGATCGAAGCTGACTGGCCGCACGACGATCTGCCAAAGACTGCAGCCGCGCTGCCGCAGGAACTTCGCGATGTCCTTGAGCCATTGCTGCATCAGCGAGAGCTGGTGCCACAGCAGATCCTCTCCGTGCATCGGGAAATCCGCATGCTGACCGAAGGGCACAGCGACCTGTGCGAGTTGGCAATCGACTATGTAGTCGCGGAAGCCAACGGCCATTGCGCGACGTTCCAAGAGATCGAACTGGAGTTCACGAGCGACGAAGAGGCCAACCAGCAACTGGCCAACAAACTGCGAGATCGGTTGCCGGTTGCGTTCGCAACGCAGGACAAGCCAAGTTATGCCGCAGCCCTGCTTGGCCTGGAATTGCCGGGCGAGGAAAGTGTCGAGGATCGCGCGCTATCGCCGATTGCAACATCGATCCCGGCACAACTGCACGCCCTGCTCACTGCTGCACAGGAGGTGCTTGCCGAGTGCAGGCAGCAAGGCGCTCAGCCTGATGCGCAATCCGCGGACCAGCTGCACCGACTGCAGAGCCTGCACCAAGCCATCGATAGCCTCGTGCACGGATTCGCAGAACTGTGGCCTGAAGACACGGTGGCTCGCATTCGCTCGCATCTCGACACCGTGCATCGGCGCCTTGCCGAAGTGGCCGACCTCGACGTTCTGGTCGCGAACCTCGAGCTACACCTGAAGGCCCTGCCAGCACCCCTGAGCGCCAGCGGCCAAGAAACGCAAGCCTGGCTGCAAAGCGTGCGCGATTCTGCAGCGCTTCAGCTCCTGGAGTGGTTGGCCGGCGACGAGCACAAGTCCGCGGAACTGCAATTCGAGCAGGATCTGGCCGCCATCAACAAGGATTGCGAACTCGCCAACAAGCAACTGCTGCACGAGGCGCCGATGCGACTCGCTGCCGCGATCGCGCGACTGCGTGAGCAACTCAACGCCACGAGTATCGAGCTGCCGATCGCGCAAGTGCAATCACTGCAGCAATGGGTGCAGCGCGTCCATGACCTCGCCGAGCAGTTCGCCGACCTGCCCGGCAAGAGCTACAAGAAGTCATTCAAGGCCGTCGCGCGGGCGCGGCGACATCTCGAGGCGGTTTGCAACCTCGACAGCATCGCGAACCTACTGATCCAGTGGATCGTTCGCCCCATGGCCGACAGCGAGCAGCGCGTGCTTCGCGCCGCGGTGCTCGGCAGCCTCGCGACCAGGAACTTGTGGGCCGAAGAGGACGCACGCCAAGTCGCCCGCGAAGCGCTGGAGCGACTCAATCGCGACACGGTGTGGCGGCGATTCGAAGGTGCGCCGGCTGACGAAGAGCAAGAATGACAATTTGTCGCAACGCGTCATGTTGACATTTTTGACCCCAGTAAGTTATCGGCTCGATCGCACTTAAGGTCTTATGAAAAGTCGTTTATGACACGTGTGCCACTTTGGCACCTCGACGGATACTGCTTGGGTTCCTTGGACGATCGCCCCAAATGGGCTGACCATGATGCTCAAGAACCAGTGCAGCGTTCCCCAGACCAGCGACCCGTTCCGCAGCCTGTTCAGCCAATTCTTTGGCGGCTCGCTTGCCGAACCCAGCCCCGACCAGGCACCGGCCCAGCGCCACTCGCCACGACTCAACGTCAGTGAGACGGAGCAAGCGTTCGTGCTCGCCTTCGACTTGCCGGGCGTCAGCGACCAGGACATCCAGGTCGAGTTACACGACTCGACCCTGACCGTGACCGCCGAGCGCAAGGACGCGCGCGACGAGAACGACAAGGAGACTCGCTGGCATCGCCTCGAACACCGCTACGGCCAATACTCGCGCGCCATCTCGCTCGCGGCAACGGCAGCGGGCGAAGGCATCGAGGCGGTCTACCAAGCGGGCGTATTGACGGTGACCGTTCCGAAGCGCGCGGAAGCCAAACCCGCGAAGATCAGCGTGCGCACGGCATAAGCCTGGCGAGACCACAGGGACCACGTAGGCTGCAAGCGTGATTACCGTGGTGCAACGCGTCCACTATGCCCGCGTGCTCGTCGATGGCGAGTGCGTCGGAAGCATTGAGAAGGGCCTTCTCCTGTTCGTCGGCGTCGAAACCGGCGACGGCGAACCCGACGCCGACGAAACGGCGCGCAAGGTTCGCAACCTCCGCATCTACCCCGACAAGAAGCCGACCGACCTATCGGTCGAAGACATCGGCGGTAGCTGCCTGGTAGTCAGCCAATTCACCCTGCTGGCCGAACTACGCCAAGGCAACCGCCCAGACTTCACCGCCGCAGCCGCCCCCGAACTAGCCAACGCCCTCTACCAACGCGTCACAGCCAACCTGCGCACCGCCGGACTCAACGTAGCCACCGGCCAATTCGGCGCCGACATGAACGTCGAACTCAGCAACGACGGCCCGATCACCCTGATCCTCAACGTCCGCAACGGCAAAGTAACCCCACGCACCAAACCTGTGGTCTGAACCGGGTACAGTACACAGAATCTGCGTACCGTACCCGGTTCAGACCACAGGTTCGGGAGTTGGCCCCGCACGAACGATCTCCATGCGACGATTTGATTGGCTTGTGATTCTGTTGACGGTTTCGGTTGCTGGGTGCCGCCTGGGGGATGAGCGTCTGGGCGATGTGCTTCGCCATGTGGGGCATGTTGAGAGGCTCGATCCGGCGCTTGATGCGCTGGTTCCGAGGGGGACGCAGATCGAAGTGGTTGCCGAGGGATTCGAATGGGCCGAAGGGCCGGTGTGGATCGATGAACAGGGTGGCTACCTGCTCTTCTCCGACATTCCGCCGAACCAGACGATCAAGTGGCAGAGTGGCGCGGGCACTAGCGTCTACCTGCAACAGAGCGGCTACCTCGGACCGGTTCCGCGACCACAACACATTGCTCCGGATGAACCCGGCGCCAATGGGTTGCTGCTCGATCTTCAAGGACGTCTCGTTCTTTGCCAACATGGAGAACGCCAAGTCGGTCGCATGAACGCACCGCTGTCGGCGCCGCTGCCCGAATACACCGCGTTGGCGAAGACGTTCGGCGGCAAGCGACTGAACAGTCCGAACGACGCGACGTTCCACAAGAACGGTAACCTCTATTTCACGGATCCGCCATACGGGTTGACGCGCAAGATGCAGGACCCGAACAAGGACCTCGACTTTCAAGGCGTCTATCGCGCAACTCCCGACGGCACCGTCACACTGTTGACGAAGCAGATGTCGCGACCCAACGGCATCGCGTTCTCGCCGGACTACCAAACGCTCTACGTCGCCAACTCAGACCCGGAACGCGCGATCTGGATGGCGTTCCCCGTCAAGCCGGACGGGACTCTCGACTCCGGCCGGGTGCTATTCGACGCGACGGCGATGGTCGGCGAACGCAAGGGACTGCCCGATGGGTTGAAGGTCGACGTGCACGGCAACCTGTTCGCGACGGGTCCGGGCGGGGTGCTCATTCTGACCCCCGAAGGCAAGCACCTCGGCACTCTCTGGACGGGCGAAGCGACGAGTAACTGCGCGTTCGGTGAAAACGGCAGCACGCTGTTCGTGACGGCTGACAGCCTGTTGCTGCGGATTGCGACTTCGACCGTGGCAAGTCGTTAGCCGATAGCGCTGCTGACGCAGTCCATATCCAGCGCATCCGGCAGCCACAGCAACCCGACCCGCCCAATCAGGAATCGCCGCAATCAGGCCCGTTTGGATCGCACGCTTGATGCTTGTGCCAATCGATGACTCTGCCGACGCCGTCAAACTCTAGACGGCAACAAGCTCGGAACGCATCTCCAAGCCTCGTCCGTGCGCGCTGCACACGGGAACGCGCGCCGGTCGGGCTCAAACCCTCTCGGCGGGCCAGCTCTTCCTGACTCACACCTTGGCCGATCAACTGCAGCGCGCGGCGATCTTTGCCCTGCAGACTCTCCATCAGCCGCTCGACACACTGCGCAAGGTCCTTGCCGTGATCTTCCGGCAACTGCTCCGGCAGATCGAACAAGTCCGCAGTGGACTCGCCCGAAGTCTTGCGACGGTAGTAGTCGATGACCGCGTTGCGCGTGATGCGATAGAGCCAACTGCGCGGATCGGTGACACCGCCTAGGTCAACGGAGTGCTCATGCAACTTCAAGAACACCTCACTGAGCAAGTCCTCCGCATCCGCTTCGTGGTGAACACGCGCGCTGACGAAGCGGTGCAGGGGCGCGCGAAACGTGCGCCAAAGCTCTTCGGTAGAGTTCACGCCTCCGCCCCGCCTAACAACGCGTGCCCGGCGCGCAGCAGCCACCCGGCTTCTTGGCCGTGATGGATGCGGACACCGCAAAGGCGCTCGCATCACTGCCTGGAACCCAGTGCTTGATGAACTGCCTGCTCGCATCAACCGGCTCGATGACAATGTCGACAAAGCCCGCATCACGCAACGTTGCCTCCAGCTCCTCGATGGTCGCCGCGCCACTGACGCACGCCGTCAAGTTCGCCAAGTCGTCGCGAACTTCGTCGGGCAGGTCCGCCGTCAGCACGACGTCGCTAATCGCCAGACGCCCGCCAGGTCGCAAGACGCGCATCGCTTCCGCGAACACCCGCGGCTTCTCCGGCGACAGATTGATCACGCAGTTCGAAACGATCACGTCGATGGTCGCATCACCGACCGGCAAGGCTTCGATCTCACCGAGCCGGAACTCAGCCTGCGTGAGGCCAAGCTTGCGCTGATTGCGGCGCGCCTTAGCGATCATCTCATGGGTCATATCGACACCAATCACGCGGCCCTTCTCCCCAACCTGCCGCGCCGCCAAGAACGCATCGAAACCGGCTCCCGACCCCAGATCGAGGACACTCTCGCCGGCCTTCAGCGAAGCGATCGCCTGCGGATTGCCACACCCCAAACCGAGGTTCGCCCCCTCCGGCGCAGCGTCCAATTCCTCGTCGGAGTATCCAAGCTCACGCGAGACCGTGCGACTATCCCGATCTCCCGGGGCACAGCAACCAGGCGCGCAGTCAGCGTCCTCCGACGCCTCGGCAGTCTCGGCAACACGGGCGTAGTCTGTTCTCACCCGAGCCCGTATCGCATCGGCATCCGGCGCTCGATTCAAATCTTGGTTGGTCATGTTATTGGAGACGTCTTACCGGCAAGAACGACGCAGCGAACACCGATATTTCGACGATGCCAGAGACGGTAAGCCACAGCCGCAGGCACAGGAATACCCCAAACGCCTGCAGGCTCGCGGCCTCGCGCAAAGCTGCATGGTGCTGACGAGCCCAGACGGCTAGGCTGGAATAGCTCATGCACGTCCTGTTCTTGTCGCCTGACACCCACATCTACAACCACCAGTTCATCCGTGGACTGAAAGAACTGGGTGCTCGCGTATCCGCGATCGGCCCAGCCGGCAAAGAGAAGCTGTCGCACGCAGTCAAGCACCTGCTCGATGACTACCAGTCGTGCCCGAACGTGCTCGACATGACGGCGATGAAGGCGGCGGCGGAAAGACTCGCAAAGCCATCGTTCGACTACATCGAAACCATCGATGAACCACTGGTCGATCCGGCGGCCGAGCTGCGCGAACACTTCACGATGCCAGGCATGTCGCTAGAGACAGCCAAACTGTGCCGCGACAAAGTGGCGATGAAGGCGTTCTTGCGACAATACGATGTGCCGTGCGCGATGTCGGAATCGGTCGCTTCGAAGGACGAAGCGTATGCCTTCGCTGAGAAGTGCGGCTACCCGATGATTGCGAAGCCGCTCGATGGTTTCGGCTCGCTGGCCACGTATCGCTGCGAAAACCAAGCAGAACTCGACGCGGCGCTCGACAAGCTGAAACCGTCACCCCGGCGCGGCATCGCGCTGGAAGAGTTCATCGAAGGACACGAAGGGTTCTTCGACTCCATTTGTGATGACCATGGCACGCGCCATGAGTTCGTATCCCACTACTACCCGGGCTGCCTTGAGGCGACGGTGAATCGACGGATCTCACCGCAGATCGCGGTCAGCAACCGGCTCGAATCCGAGGGCTACAAGGAACTGCGCGAGATGAATCAGCGCATCACCAAGGCGCTGGGTCTGCGCAACTGCGCGACGCACATGGAATGGTTCTTTGGCCCGAAGGGACTGAAGTTCGGCGAAATTGGCGCGCGACCCGCAGGCGAAAAGATCTGGGACATGTATCGCGTCGCGAACGAGTTTGACGTCTATCGTGAGTGGGCGTTGGCGATCGCTGGCAAGCCGAGCGAACAACAACCCTCGCGCAAGTATGCGTGTGGCTCGATCCAGATCCGACCGGATCGCGACGGGCGCTACCGCGGTCATCGCGGCTTGGATGCCGCGTGGAATGCCTGTGGCGACGCGATCTACGAATACTCGCTGCCCCAGATTGGCGAGCCGACCAAGGGCTTGGACCGCGGTTGGCTCGTCAACACGTGGTTTCGACTGAAGCACGAGGACTTCGACCGCGTCAAGGACATGATGACGATGCTGGGCAACACGGTTCGCGCCGACGCCCGCTAGTTCGCGCCATTCGCAATCTAGCCAGCCGTCGTTCGAGATCGAATCAGCCGCCACTCAAGTGCGTGCCGGCCGTCACTCAAGGCCTAGCCGGCCCATGTCGTCTTCTTCGAAGCCGAGGTAGTGGCCCAGTTCGTGCCACAACGTGATGCGGATCTGTTCGACCAGGTTTTCGCGACCGGTCGCCATGCGCTCGAGATTGCGCTGGAACAAGTAGATCTTGCTAGGCCCCGCCGAGACTTCGCTGTCGGCCTCGTCGACAATCGGCGTGCCATCAAAAAGCCCAAGCATGTCCGGGCTGAGGATGTCGGCATCCGTGTTCGCATCAGATCGCGCAAACGCCGCGTCGGGCAACTCCTGCACGATGACTGGCACCTGATCCAGGTAGCCCTGGAATTGAGGCGGCAACGCACCAACGGCCTCCTGAACCTCACGATCAAACTCGTCACGCAACATGCGCACCGGCACCGAATACTTGTCCGGCGACGCCGTCGCCGCGCGTTCGAACAGGCCGTCGGCCTCGCGGTAGTCTCCCTTGCGCTCGAGCAAACACGCCGCGACCACGTCGGCGTCAACCAGGGCATCCGGCAGCGCACGCGCTGCAGCGACCGCCGCTTCCGCCTCGTCGAACCGCCACTGCAAGTAGAGGCTCATGGCGAGCCAACACCGCGACGACGGACAATCCGGGTCGCCCTGCAGCACACTGCGGAACTCACGTTCGGCCTCGCGCGCCAGGCCAAGCCCGAGGCACGCGTCACCGCGCAAGAAGGTCAAATCGGCAGAGTTGCCGCGACCTGCCGCCATCGCCGCATCGATGGCCAGCAACCCCTCTTCGATCTTGCCAGACTCCAGCAAGCGCTCGATCTCTCGAACAGCCGGATCGTTGCCAACCGCAACATCGCTGTCCGGCGGCACAATTCCTTCGGGTTCGAGATCCATACAAGCAGTGGAACCCGGACGCAGCGGCGTGTCGATATCCGATGTCAGCAGAACTGCGCACTTGCGGAAGAACGCGATTCAGCTTTCGCTGTACGTATCCGATTCTTGGAGCCCAATGATCAAGCTTGCACGCATCATCTGCCCAACCGATTTCTCCCCTACCTCAACCCGCGCCTCCGAATATGCGGCGACGATGGCCGAGGCCTTTGGCGCCGAACTCGTCTTGCTGCACGTCATTCCCGTGATGGACTATCCATTGCGCAGCTTTGGCATGTCCGCCTCGTTCCACCACATCCAAGAGGAGCTGGAAACCCGCGCCGAAGAGTCGCTCAAGGTGCGCATGGCGGAACTTCAAAAGGCACTGCCAAAACTCAAGGTCCGGCCACTGGTCGCTCATGGCGAAGCGCACGTCGCCACGCTTGAATGCGCCAAGAAAGAATCGGCGGACATGATCGTGCTAGGCACACATGGACATACCGGCATCACGCATGCACTGCTCGGTAGCACCGCTGAAAAGGTCGTGCGGCTATCGACGTGTCCAGTAACAACCGTGCGCACGCCAGGGTAGTCGAAAACGGCGACTGCCACGGCGCCAACCGGGCGCCAGCATTCGGCCGCTGACGTCGAGCCCCCAAGGACAGACTCCGCGTGTTGGATCTCGCGGGCGCTGGCTCACCTGGGCTTCAGATCCCCGGAGATTCGTGGCGGCCAGATACCAAGAGGCCAGTCACGTGACGGCCAGACAGCTAGTGGCCGGACACGTCAGCGCCAGCCGGACACCTCAGCGCCAAAACGTCAAACGACCAGACGTCAAAAGACTAGACGTCAAGAAGGCCTTCGCGAATCGCCAGGCGCGCCAACTCGGCGGCAGAGTGGCAATCCAACTTGCGCTGGAGGTTCTCACGGTGCTTCTTGACCGTGCCCAGCGACAATTCGAGCACCGTCGCAACTTCCTTGTTGGCCTTGCCAAGCGCCAGCAACTGGAACACTTCGCGTTCGCGAGGAGTGAGCACCGCCAGCGCCGAAGCCTCATCAGCAGTTGCCACTTCTCCGCGCACCGCACGCGCCATGAAACCGTTGGCCACCTTGGGTGACAAGTAGGAGTCACCGCGAACAATGGAGTCAATCGCGAGGTTGAGTTCGGCAGGCTCACTGTCCTTGGACAAGTAGCCATCGGCACCCGCCTGCAGCGCTTGCTGGACAAACTTCATGCCCTCGTGCTGCGAAGCCATCAACACTTGCGTGCGCGGCGAAATCCGCTTGATCGGCGCAACGGCATCGAGACCAGACATGCCGGCCATCGTGATGTCCAGAATCGCCACGTCGGGCTTCAGCTCGCCGACGAGCTCAATGCCCTTGCGAGCATCGCCAGCATCGCCGACCACTTCAAAGCGGTCCACCGACTGCAGCAACGACTTGAACGCCGCACGCACGATCGCTTGGTCGTCAATCAGAACGATGCGGATTTGCTTGGTCTCTTCCATGGTTACTCGACTGATGCACTGTTTGACGACACACCGTTTGGTTACGAACCGTTTGGTTACGAACCGCTTGGCTACGAACCGTTTGGCTACGCACTGCTTGGCACAACTCCTTCAGCTACGGGCTTCATCGGCAATCTGATTCTAAAGCAGGCGCCACCTTCGCGGCTCACAAGCTCGATGCTGCCACCGTGTGCCTCAACGACCTTGCGAGAAAACGCTAAGCCAATGCCGGTTCCGTAGTCTTTAGAACTGCAGAACGGCTTGAAGATTTCATCGCGCATGCGAACAGGGACGCCGGGCCCCGAATCCACAACGTCAATGCACGCGGTGTCCTCGGCCCTATGCGCAACAATCTCGATGGTGCCGGTTCCGCCACACGCTTCGGCCGCATTCCTCATCAGGTTGGCAAACACCTCGCAAATGACTTGGGCGTCGAGATCCAAGCGCAGCCCTTCATCGCACGCCACTTCGGTATTCATGTTCGCGAAGGTATCCAGCGTCTGACACTCGCTGACGGCGTCAGCTAGAACCTCGTACAACGCGACTTCCTGCAAGCGTGGGATCAGCGGCTTCGCGAACGACAACGTCTCACCCAACAAGCGCTCAATGCGCCCCAGGCTGCCGACGAACTCGCTGATGAGCACACCGTCCTCGACACCGAGCTTTTCCCCTACGGCACGGAGGGCGTGACGCAAGCCGTTGATAGGCGTCTTGATCTCGTGGCTTAGCACCGACGCCGACTCACCGATCTCGGCGAGGTTCTTGAGCAATTGCAACTCGCGCTGCCGGGCTTGGTCTCGCTCACGCAGGAGCTTGACGTGGCGCAAACCGCGGTTCACGACTTCCAGCAGACGATCCTTGGTCACCGGCTTCTGGATGTAGTCAAACGCTCCATTGCGGACCGCTTGCGAAGCAGTCTCCAAGTTTGGTTCGCCGGTAATCAGGATGACTGGCTCTTGGCACTTGCGCACGCTGACGACTTCGCGCAGCACGCGCATGCCATCGAACGACGGCATCACGATGTCGGTCACCAGAACGTCAAAACGGCCGGGCTGCAAATGCTCGTCGGCTTCGGCGAAGCTAACAGCCTGGAAGACCTCAATCCCTTGCCGCTCAAGGAAGCGGGCGAGCGTCGCCAGCAACCTCGCCTCGTCATCGATCAGAACTACTTTCGCCATGGGAATGTGTACGAACCATATGTAACTCAGCAGAGCTCGAACTACCCTAAGGCAACCTGCGAAGCCGCAGTGGGCCGATGGTCGTAGACGGACCAGAGCAAGAGATTGCGACCGAGGGTAGAACTATGGTCTCGAAACCGCCGCAAAGCACCAATCAGGACCAGGGAAGCAAACGCCCGGGCAGCAAACACCTTGGCTGCCAATACTCGGGATCATCGCCTTTGCTGGTCGACGCAGGCCTGGCAATCGCAGCTATCGCAGGCTTCTCGACACTGCTGTGGCTCGAAGGCTCAGCCCTGCACGCCGGCCTCATCTTGGCCGGATTGGCGACTGGAACAGTCCTGACACGTCGATGGTGCCGCTCAACGACAAAGGACGCCATCCTGAGCGCAATGGCTGCGGCCGAGCTCGAGCGACAGCGCGCCATTGCCAAGGCCGAGAGATACGTCGCTGCTTGGCGCGCCAGTGTCGACCATGCTGTCGAAGGCATTGTGACGATCGATGCCAAGGGCAGCATCGAGACCCTCAACGAAGCTGCCAAGACGATGTTCGGATACACGAGCGAGGAGCTGGTCGGCAAGAACGTCAATATCTTGATGCCGGAGCCATACCACAGTGAGCACGATGGCTACCTGGAGCGCTACAAGCGCACTGGCGAACGCCGGATCATCGGGATTGGACGCGAGGTCGTCGGGCAGCGCAAAGACTCGTCGCAGTTCCCGATCGATCTATCAGTAGGCGAAGGAGCAATCGAAGGGCGCCGCTTCTACACCGCCGTGATCAGGGATATCACCGAGCGCAAAGACCTACAGGCCAAGCTCGGGCAGACCGAGCGGTTGGCAGCAGTTGGCGAGTTGGCCGCTGGCGTCGCACACGAAATCAACAACCCGATCAACACGATAATCAACTGCGCCCAGTTGATCGAAGACGGCGACGAGCCCACCGAGAACGGCCGCATCATCATCGAAGAAGGCGGCCGCATCGCGGACATCGTGCGGGCCCTACTGCAGTTTGCACGCGACGACCGCGACAACGCGCAACCGACTTCACTTGCCGAAGTCGTCGAGCGAACCAGGAGCTTGATCGGAGAGAGCTGGAAGCGGCACAGCATCAATCTGACCGTCGATGTCGACGACAATCTACCTGCGGTCTTTGCCCGCCCACAGAAGGTGCAGCAAGTGCTGCTCAACTTGATGATCAACGCCAAGGATGCACTCATCACTCACGACGTTGCCAACCGGTATGTGTCGCTGACGGCGCAGCGATCCGGGGACGGAGTCGAGTTCGCGGTCGCGGACAACGGGCCGGGAATCGAAACAACCGTGCGCGACCGCATCTTCGAGCCGTTCATCACCACCAAGCGGGCACGCGGCGGCACCGGGCTCGGCCTGTCGATCTGCCGAAGCATCATCGAAGGCTACGGCGGCACGATTCAGGTAGCCACCGATGACGGCGGCTCGGTATTCTCCGTGTGGTTGCCGATCGCGCCGCCAGAACCGACCGATTCGCCAGAGGCCACAGAGGACTCCGACTCGCCCGAGACACCCGAAGCGCAGTAGTTAGCGCCGACGCCCGATCACTGGTGGGTCGTTTCGAAAGTTCGTGGCATACGTCGGCGAGTCGTGAGCGTTGCTCGCAAGGCGCCGTGACGAAGGCATGTTACAGACATCCTGTCGAGGGATCGCAACGCCGAGAGCGGCGTTCAGGGCCGGCGACATTTGCGCCGAACTTTCGAAACGCCCCACTAGCGCCAGAACCGTCACTAGCGCGAGCGAGGCCCGAGAATCGGCGCGGTAGCGAGCCGCTCGAGGTTGCCATCGACGTCTTCGCAGATCACGCGCAACTCACTGCGCAGGCCGGCACGGAACTCGTCGAGAGGCACGTACACGTGCACCGGAATGTGCCGCTCCTGGAGCGAATCGAGGCTAAGTTCTTGGGTGGCGATCACGGTGAGCGCGCCATCCGGCCCCACTGCCTCGACGGTGAACTTGCGTGTGTCAGGTCGCTTGTTGATCACGTGGAGGTCGAACAGGTTGTGCACCCTGGTGTCCTCCACAATGTAGGGCCGGCTACCAGAACGCCGTAGCGAGGCTTCGAACGGACGCTTCCTCGCCAACGCCAGCGTGAACATCGCCAAGCCCACAAGCATCAGCACGGCGTAGAGGAACACACGACCGCGCACGAACCGTCGTTTGCCCGTTTCAAAGCCGCGCTGACTGTCGTAGCGAACAAGGCCCTTGTCGCGGCCGAGCTTCTCCATCACATCATCGCAGGCATCGATGCAGTTCGCACAGCCAACGCACTCCAACTGGGTGCCGTTGCGAATATCAATCCCGGTCGGACACACCGCAACACAGCGGTAGCAGTCGACGCAGTCACCTGCACCTTCCTGCTGCGCGGGTCCCTTCGGCTCGCCGCGCCCCTGGTCGTAACCGACCAAGACGGTGTCTTCATCGTAGAGAGCAGCCTGCAAGCGGCCGTATGGACAGATGACGATGCACACTTGTTCGCGGAACCAAGTGAAGTTCACGAACATCACCACCGTCGCAACCAACACGAACCCGAACGCAGTCGGATGCTTGCCTGGAGAACTGGTTACAGCCTCCATCAACACCTCTACCGGCATGAAGTAGCCGACGAACGAGTGCGCAATCGCGGCGGCGATCGCGAAGAAGATCACCATCTTCAAACCACGCCGCCAGAACTTCACTTTTAGCGGTGCCTTGTCGAGCTTGGCACGGGCGTGCGCACTGCCCTCAATCCAGCGCTCAATGCGCCGAAACACACCTTCGAGGAACACCGTCTGAGGACACGCGTAGCCACACCAAACCCGCCCGAACAGCGCCGCGACCACGAACAGCGTGAAGCCAAGCCCGGTCACGAAGAAGAACGAGAACCAGAAATCCTGAGCGTTGAACGTGTGACCGAACAGGTAGAAGTGGCGCGCCTGGATGTCGATCAAGAACGCTGGGCGGCCACCGATCTTGATCCATGGCAATGCCATGTAGATGCCGATCAACACGATCCACAACAGGTGCTTGCGGTTCTGAAACCGCCCCTTCACATCCGCGGGATGGATCACATTGCGCGAGCCATCGTCGTTGATGCTGAACAGGGTATCGACGTCAGGACGACGAACGACCGGCTTGTTCTTCACAACAACCGGCTTCTTCACTTCGGGTTCGGACACGGGTTCCACGTCACTCATTGAGTCTTCTTGGCGTAGCTCTCTGGCGCTTTTCCGCCGGCAACATTGGTGTTCTTGATCGACAGCACGAACGCGGTCACCTTCTGCACGAATCCCAGGCCTTCGGCTTCGTGTGCCAACATGCCGCCCATACTGCCGATCGTCTTGTCCGGACCTCGCCCCTTCAGGATCGTCGTATAGATGTCCATTGGCTTGTCGCCGTAGATCCAATAGCTGTCGGTCAGGTTCGTTCCAGTCGCGGCGATGCCATCGACAACGCCAGCCGCGCCATTCGCGCGGTGACACAACGCGCATTTCTGCGGGTTCTCGAACAGCGCCTTGCCTTGTTTGACGAACACCGGGTTGGCAGCCAGTTCGAGCAACACCTCATCCGTGACCGGATTCTCCTTCAGACGGGCCTCCATTTCAGCCGCAGCAGCAGCTTGCTCATCCAAGTAGTCGTCCATCGGCTGGTTGCCCGTGCCGAGGGTTTGGTAGTGGATCCAGTAGAACACCGAAAAGATGCACGCCAGGTAGAACGTCCACAGCCACCAATTCGGCAAGCGGTTGTCAAACTCCTGAATGCCATCAAACGTGTGACTCCGTAGTTCGACAGACATGATTACTTGTCCTCCTTGACGACCGCGCCGTCATCGAGCGGCAGCGACGCCATGCGCTTGTATTCCGCTTGGCGAGAGCGCTGGCACACCCGTATCAACACCGTCAAGAACATCGCGACGAACAACCACGTGGCGATCACGGGCAGGTCGAACAACGACACATACGACTGCAGTTCCTTCAGCATCACTTGCCTCCTTGGATATCAACGGGTTGGTGCTCGGCCGGCTCCAAGTTGCGACCAAGACGCATCAAGTAGGCGATCAACGCGACGATCTCAGTTTCCGGATCGGCACCCGTTTCGCCCTGCGTTGCCAGGTTGCTGACCGTGGTCGCAGCTTGCGTGGCATACGCCTCACCGGCGCCCGCCAGCTGCTCATCGGTGTATGGCGTGCCAAGCTTCTTGAGCACGCGCATCTTGTCGGCGACTACGCCCACCTCGACCTTGTCGTCATACAGCCACGGGTATGCTGGCATGATCGACAAGCCAGCGTCTGCTACGTAATCCGCGCCATAGCGTGGATCAATCATGTGGTTCCAGTGCCACGACTCGCTGTATTTGGTGCCGACACGGGCAAGGTCCGGCCCAGTGCGCTTACTGCCCCACTGGAACGGGTGGTCCCACATCGACTCTTCGAGACGGCTCGGCGCGCCATAGCGAAGTTGCTCGGAACGGAACGGACGGATCATCTGAGAGTGGCAGACATAACAGCCTTCGCGCACGTAGATGTCGCGGCCAGCCAACTCAAGCGCCGTGTACGGCTGCACGCTCATCTCACCGTTCGCCGCAAGCGGCACCTTCTTCTCGGTGATCAGACCAGGCAACAGCTCATACAAGCCGCCGATCACGACCGCGATCAGCGTCAATACCGAGAAGGCCAACGGCCGCGACTCAATCTTGTCGTGCCACGTGTGCTTGCCCTTGCCCATCGACCCAAACAGCATGCCGCAGGCAAATGCGACAACCGCAAGCAACAGCACCAAGCCCAGCACCGCCAATCCAATGTTGGGCATGATGAACATCGTGGCCGCGAACAAGCCGAGGAAGCAGATGATGACTGGCTTGCTGAACACGAGGCTCGCCGTGCTCTCGTCGGTCGGCAGCGGCTTGGTATCAATGACCGCCACTTCGACTTCGACGTTGGTCGCCTTACCCGACATCGCCGTTGCGATCAGGTTCCAGCCCATCAACAACCAGCCGACGAGGAACAGGCCGCCGCCAATGCTGCGCGCCACGTACATCAACTGCTGGGTGTCGAGGATCTCGTTCCAGGCCGTGTATTGCAGGCCACCGTCAGCAGTCTCGGCGCGCCACATCAGGCCCTGCGAGATGCCACTTACCCACATCGAGCCGACGTAGAGCAGGATGCCCATCATGCCGAGCCAGAAGTGCCAGTCGGCCATCTTGGTGCTGTGCAGCTTGGTGCCGAACAGCCTCGGAACCATCCAATAGAACATCCCGGCGGCCATGAAGCCGTTCCAACCGAGCGCACCAGCGTGCACGTGGCCGATGATCCAGTCGGTGTAGTGGCCAAGCGCCGAGACGGACTTGATCGACAGCAGCGGCCCTTCGAAGGTCGCCATGCCATAGAACGTGACACCGGCAACGAAGAACTTCAGCACCGGATCGGTGCGCACCTTGTGCCAGGCGCCGCGCAACGTCAGCAAGCCGTTGAGCATGCCGCCCCAAGACGGCGCCCACAGCATCAAGCTGAACACCATGCCCAGCGACTGCGCCCAGTCCGGCAGCGCTGTGTTGAGCAAGTGGTGCGGCCCGGCCCAGATGTAGATGAACACCAACGCCCAGAAGTGCACGATCGACAGGCGGTAACTGAACACCGGCCGATCGGCTGCCTTGGGCAGGAAGTAGTACATGATCCCGAGGATCGGCGTCGTCAGGAAGAACGCGACGGCGTTGTGGCCATACCACCACTGCGTCAACGCATCCTGAGCGCCCGAAAACACGCCGATGCTCTTCGTGCCTGTCACCGGTAGTGCCAGGTTGTTCACGATGTAGAGCACCGCGATCGTCAGGATCGTCGAGATGTAGAACCAGATCGAAACGTAGAGGTTCTTCTCGTTGCGGATCTTCAACGTCCAGAAGAAGTTCCACGCGAAGGCAACCCAGACGATCACGACAGCAATGTCCAGGAACCACTCGAGCTCGGCGTATTCCTTTGACTGCGTGATCCCGAACGGCAGCGTCAACACCGCACCGAGAATGATCAGTTGCCAACCCCACAAGTGCACCTTGCTGAGCAGGTCCGACGCCATGCGCGTCTTCAGCAATCGCTGCGACGAGTAGTATATGCCGGCAAACATCATGTTGCCGACCAACGCGAAGATGACTGCGTTGGTGTGGAGCGGCCGCAGTCGGCCAAACGTCAGCCACGAGGTGTCAAAGTTGAGCTGAGGGAAGCTCAGCTGCAGTGCACAGATCAGCCCGACAAGCATGCCGATCGCGCCCCAGGCGACACTTGCCCAGACGAATCCACGTACGACACCGTCGTCGTAAGTGATGCGCCGCATTTCGGAGGTGGTTGCTACTTCCATGGTTCAGTCGTTCTCATGAGAGGGAGAGGAGGGGGACGGGACCTGTGGCTCGACGTGCGTCACGGTGTCGTCGTCGAGCGGCATCAGGCAAAGGCGGTCAGACTCGTGGCAGTCGCCCTGCTTCGCGCTAAACACGAACAGCACGACCGAGCCGATAACGAGTACCAAGCTGCACAGCAACAACACGGGTACGATGCTCATGCGAGCCTCCTGGTACGTTGCATGCGGATGCTGGTGTGAAGGACAAGTGCTACCGAACTGATTGGCATCAGCACGGCACACAAGAGCGGGGTCATCAAGCCGGCGAACGCCAGCGTCAGCACGCTGGCGTTGTAGATCAGCGCCAGAGTCAGGTTGGTGCGTACGACGCGCGCGTGCTCTTCGGCGACTTCGCAGAGCGACAACACGGCGCCGGCCTGCGCGCCGCGAAAGCAGAAGTCGGAGCGCGCTGGCAGCACGGGGCGATCCATCGCCGGAGTGCCGGCACAGAACGCTTGATCGAATGCTGGCGCGTCGTTGAGACCATCACCAACCATCAACGTGTCGCGATCGTCCAGTGCCGCAACGGCACGAGCCTTGTCGGACGGCGACATGCCGCCGTGCGCGTGATCGCCAGGCAAACCGAGATGCGCAGCCGCGAGTGCGACGCGCTCGGGACGGTCACCCGACATCAAGTGCACTTCCAAGCCACGCGCGCGCAACGCTGCAAACTCTTCGGCAGCGCCGGTGCGAAAATCCTCTTCGAGTTCGAACGCCACCACGAGGCGACCGTTGCGGGTCAGCACACACTCACGGCTGTCGGTGTGGTGCTCTTCGAGGCCACAGAACGCCCTTGAGCCCAAACACCATTTGGCGCCCGCATAGTCGGCCACCAGTCCTTGCCCGACAAACTCGGCAATGCGCATCGTGTCGAGGACGGGTGCATGCTGCAGCGACGCCAGCACCGCCTGACTCACCGGATGGTTGCTCGAAGCAGCCATGGACGCCAAGACCGGCAAGGCCTCTTCGGGTACCGGCTCCAACGCACGCGCCCGCAAGCCGCCGAAGGTCACCGTTCCGGTCTTGTCGAAAACCACGTGCCGCAGCACGCGCGCCTTGTCGAGCAGGCTCTTGGTGCGCACGAACACGCCGTTGCGACGCAGGCGAGCCAGCGCCAGGTGAAAGGCCAGCGGCGTCGCGATGCCCATGGCACACGGGCACGTCACAACCAACACCGCAACGGCGACAGGAATCGCTCGAGACGGATCAACAAACGACCAGGCAACGGCACCAACCAAAGCCGCCAGCAACACGCCCAATGCGTAGTAGCGATTCAGCCGATCCCAGAAGCGAACGCGACCAGCCGTGTCTTCGCGATCGACCGGTTCTTGGCTCAGCAATTCGGCAAGCCCGGACTCGTAGTAGGTCGACGTCACGCGCAAGCGAGTCGCCATTCGTGCAGCATGGAATGCGCCGGCCGGAACCTCCTGAGCCGCTGCAAACGACCGCGCTTCGCTTTCGCCGTTGATCCAATCCAGCGAGAACAAGCTCGCCTCCCCCAGCAACACACCGCGGGTCGGCACCAGGTCACCGGGAGCCAGAATGATCTCGTCGCCGACTTCGAGTTGCTGGATCGGCACGAGCTCGGCGAGGCCGTTGCGAACCCGGCGAGCCCGCAAATGTTCCGCACCATCGTCGGCGAGCACCTGGTCGCGATTCTTGGCCAGAGTGCGCTGCTGCAAATAGCGCCCGCCAAGCATGAAGGCGACGAAGATCGCTACAGTGTCAAAGTAGGTAGCACCACCAGTCAACTGTCCGTAGACCGAACCGCCAAAGGCCAGCAACACGCCTAGGGAAACCGGCAGATCCATGTGCACCACGCCGGCGCGCACCCCGGCGAGCGCCGCGCGGAAAAATACCGGGCCGCCGACTACGACGCTGACGCTGGCAAGGCCAAGCAAGACCCAACCGAACAGGTCTCGCAAGACCGCGTCACTGGCATTGATGGTTGCTGTATCGAGGCCGAAGTAGAGGCTGATCGCGAGAATCATCGCGTTCATCGCGACGGCAACGCAGATTCCCAGCCGCACCAAGAGACCTGTATCCCGCGCGACTCGGCGCGAAGGCGGCGCCATCGGGTAGCCAAGCTTGGCGGACATTTCGAGGAAGCGCCGGCCGACGTCACTGTCGCTGACGTACTGCATCGTCACCTGTCCCATCGAGGACGAGACCTGCAGTGGGCGACCGGGCGCCACTCGCTGCCAAATCGCTTGCAGCAACCAAACACATGCAGCGCAGCGGATTCCCTGCACGTCGAGCGTCATGCGCACGACGCCAGCCGTCGTGTTGCGTTGCTCCCACTCGTGCAGCCAATCGAATGCGGGAACACGCGGCTCGCTGCCAACGGCACCGGTTGCGGCACCACCTAGTTCGTAGAAGCGCGTTAGCCCTTCGCCCGCCAACAATGCGTAAACAGACTCACAACCCGCACAACAGAACTGCGTGTTACGCCGTTCATCAGGGACAAGTAAGGCGCAGTGCTTACACCGCCGTTCGACTCGCTCTGCCCCCATCGCAACACTCGACGAAATGCGAGTGCGCGACGAGCGTTCTGTCGCAGAGTTCACCGAACGGTGGCCCATGCATCTGCAATGACACTCCTGCTCGATAGTTTCGTCTTCGGCGCCGTAAACTCGATTCACTGCGCGTTCATGTGCGGACCGCTCGCGCTTGCGTTCCATGGTGGGACCAAAGGCGGAGCGACTGGCGCAGCCGCATACCATGTTGGTCGCGCAAGTTCGTACACGGCAATCGGTATCGCACTCGGTGGACTGGGAACCGTGCTCGGCAGCGACCAACTCGCATCGCCAACCGCCTACGTTGCCTTCGTGCTTGCTGCCGGGTTGATCGTGCTCGCGACCGTCGGAGAACGCGGCGCCATTGCGATCCCCGGACTCAATAGCGCGCTGAAGAAGGCGATGTCGAAATCGCGAACCTGGTCGTCGACCAAACGAGCGGCACTGCTCGGCTTGTTCACACCACTTCTGCCATGCGGCTTGCTATGGGCCGCGCTGGCCGGCGCCACCGTGGCCGGGTCCGCATTCGACGGCGGCACGGTCATGACGGGATTCGCCCTAGGATCATTGCCGTTGCTGTTTCTCGCCCAAACGCAAGCAACCCGGCTCGCAAGCCGATTCGGCCCCAACACGATTCGTTGGGTGCAACGTACGGCGATGCTGACTGCCGCCGGTATGTTGATCTGGCGAGGCGTCATCAGCCTGCAAGGTGAATCCTGTTGCCACTAAACATCCGCCTCGTCACGTGGAACGTACACAAGTGCGTTGGCGGGCTAGACCGCCGCTACGACGCAGCCCGCACCTCCGCCGTGCTCGAGGCGCAGTCGCCAGACGTAGTTCTGCTGCAAGAGGTCTCGCAAGGTGGGCGCTGGTACCAGCACGAACGCCAGGTCGACGTGCTGGGCGATGCACTCGGCATGAGCCACCGCAGCTACTTCGTCAACGTCAAGTTCGGCCCAAAGCGCGGCGAATACGGCAACGCGATCCTCAGCCGCTTCCCCATCACCAGCACCGACAACATCGACCTGACAATTGCGGGCAAGAAGTCACGCAGCGCTCTACACGCCGAACTGCGCGTGCCACTACCGGGCGGCGGCGCACGCACCCTGCACGCATTCAACCTGCACCTCGGACTTGGCGAACGGGAACGCCGTGAGCAACTGCGCCTGCTGTTGGCAAGCCCAAGGATGACGCACATTCATCGCAACACCCCCATCGTCGTCGCGGGCGACTTCAACGATGTGCTTGGCAGCCTTGGTAAGCGGCTGCTCGTGCCCGTCGGGTTCCGTGGCCCGCGCCGCGCACCGCGCACGTTTCCTGCGTGGGCGCCGATCCGCGCACTCGACTCGCTCTTCGTGCGCGGCGAATGCGAACTGCAATCCCTGACTTCCGCCCGCAGCAAGCGCTCACGGACCGCGTCGGATCACGTGCTATTGAATGCGGACATCCAGGTCCACGGCCACGGCGGATGACCCAATGACTTAGGGGCGTGGCCGGTAGCCAGCCTGCATCGCGTGCGGGTAGGATCGATACGCGTGGTGGTGCGCGAGAACGCAGGCGAATTGGTGGATGCGGCGAGGCGCTCGCGGGATGTCAAGTGCGGCAAGGCCACCGCAGGCGCTGTGCGCGGCGTAGCGGCCGGGCCTCTAGGCTCATGCCGTACGTAGGATGGGCCTCGCCATCGCATCCCCAAGGCAACGTGACGCCTTCATCATCAACGCGTTCTAGACAGGTTCCACGGCTCCAATGCGCGCGCTGCCGATGCCGCGCAAATCGCCATAACATGGGCGAACGATTGTGCCGAAAAGGATTGCGACGATGCTGTCCGCGCCCAACGCTACGGCATCACCATAGTCACCGCGTTCGCCTTCAGGGTTGGCAAGGCACGCGGTATGCCTGTCGTATTTGCCGCCCCTCGCCCCGCTCATGCCACCGTCCTCTCCCTCCGCCACGATCGCACACAAGTTTGGCGGGAGCAGTCTCGCGGATGCGTCCCGGATCGGCGCCGTCGTCGACATTCTGCAGAGCCGCGACGAACCCCAAGTCGTCGTGGTTTCCGCGATGCGCGGGGTCACCGACGCGCTGATTGCACTGACACACTTGGCGGCGACTGGCGAGCAAGAGTCGTGGCAGGCCCAAGCCGGCGAACTGCAGCAGACGCACCAAGCGGCGGCCGAAGCGCTACTCGGAACCGATGTCGGCTTGGTCCGCGAGCAGCTGACGCTGGGGTTTGCGGAGCTGCACGAATTGCTGCACGCACAATCGCTGATCGGCCCGGTCTCGCCCGATCTGCTAGGACTGGTCTCCGGGCTCGGCGAAATCTGGTCGGCGCAACTCGTCGATGCAACGCTGCGGGCTCGCGGCGCCGACAGCCAGTGGCTGGATGCTCGCAAGGTGCTGGTGGTCGAACACAATGACCTCGGCGCCATCGTGCAATGGCCGGAGAGCGAGCGCAGGCTGCGAGAACACAAGCCGAAGCAAACCCGCCACACGATCGTCTCCGGCTATGTCGCGCGCACTCCGGATGGTCGCGTCACCAACCTCGGCCGCAACGGCAGCGACTATTCGGGTGCCATCTTCGCGGCACTGTTCCACGCCAAGGAACTGCACGTCTGGAGCGATGTCGACGGCATCCTTTCGGCCGACCCGCGCGCGGTTCCCGAAGCCGTCGAGATCCCGCGCCTGTCGTATTCCGAAGCGTGCGAGCTCGCCTACTTCGGCGCCAAGGTGCTACACCCGCAAACGATGGCGCCGGCCATCGAACGCGGCATCGCGATCGTCGCTCGCAACACGTTCCACCCGTCGCATCCGGGCACCCGCATCTCGGCTGACGTCGATGCGTCGCCGCCCGTCAAAGGCGTCAGCACGGTCAAGGGGCTGGCCATTCTCAATCTGGAAGGCGCAGGCATGATCGGCGTGCCAGGCACCGCACAACGCGCGTTTTCAGCGCTCGAACAAGCCAAGGTTTCGGTCGTGATGATCTCGCAAGGGTCGTCCGAACACTCGATCTGCTGCGTGATCAAAAGCGGCGATGCAGCAGGCGCCGAAAGTGCCGTGCGCCAGGCGTTCTCACACGAACTGCAATCGGGCCAGATGAGCGATGTCACGGTCGAACTCGGCATCGCCGCGTTGGCCGCGGTCGGAGACGGCATGGCTGGATCGCCGGGCATCGCATCGCAGATGTTTTCGGCACTGGCGCGAGCCAACGTCAACGTGCGCGTGATCGCGCAGGGATCCTCCGAACGCAACATCTCGGTTGCCATTGACGAAGCGTCGGCACAGCGTGCGTTGCGCGCCGTGCATGCAGGCTTCTACTTGTCGGCGCAAACCATCTCGATCGGTGTCATCGGGCCGGGCAACGTTGGCCGTACGTTCCTTCGCCAACTCGAAGACGCCCGCCCCCAACTTCTCGAGCAGAACAACCTCGACCTGCGAGTGCGGGCGATTTCGAGTTCGCGTCGCATGGCGCTGTTCGACTCGGGCAACATCACGAATCGGGAGCTCGATCTCGAGTGTGATCTCGACGCCTTCACGGAACACGTGCATGCCGAGCACCTGCCACACGCAGTGATTGTTGACTGCAGTGCCAGCGACAAGATCGCCGACCGCTACCACGACTGGCTGCGACAAGGCATTCACGTCATCACACCGAACAAGCACGCCGGCTCGGGCAGCCTTGAGCGCTACGAATCGCTGCAACAGCAACCCGCACAGTTCTGCTACGAAGCGACCGTGGGCGCAGGCCTGCCGATCATCACCACGCTGCGTGACCTGATCGACACCGGCGACCGCGTACTCGCGATCGACGGCATCCTGTCGGGCACCTTGGCCTTCCTGTTCCGCAGCTTCGATGGCTCGCGGCCGTTCTCTGAACTCGTCATGGATGCGATGGAGCGCGGCTTCACCGAACCGGATCCACGTGATGACCTCAGCGGCCTGGACGTTGCGCGCAAGCTGGTCATCTTGGCACGTGAGAACGGTTGGCGCATTGGGCTGGACGACGTGCAGCTTGAGTCGTTGGTGCCTGAGTCGCTGACAGGGATCGACCAGGACGCGTTCTTGGCGCGCCTCCCGGAGCTCGACGATGCCCTGGCCGCACGGCTGGCCGTCGCCAAGAAGAACGACAGCGTATTGCGATATGTCGCTCACCTCGAAGCCGGAGGCAAAGCCGTCGTTGGATTGGCCGAGGTACCAGCCGACGCGGCCCTTGCCAGCATCCTGCCGACTGACAACGTCGTGCAGTTCACGACCGAACGCTATCGCGACAACCCGCTCGTCGTTCGCGGGCCAGGCGCCGGCCCCGAAGTCACCGCGATGGGCATCTTCGCCGACCTGCTGCGCGTCTCGAGTTCGCTCGGAGCCAAGCGATGAGCCGGGAGCGCGTAGCCGCCACGGCACCAGCATCGATCGGCAACTGCGCCGCCGGCTTTGATGTGCTCGGCCATTCGTTCGCCGGCCCGCACGATCGCGTCGTCGTCACGGCAACTGACGAACCAGGCGTCAAGGTCACCGCGATCCACTGCACCGATGCAGAGCTGCCGGTCGCGCCCGAACGCAACACCGCGAGCCGAGCCGTGCTCGAACTGCTACGGCTCGCCGGAGCAACCGAACTTGGCTTCGCGATCGAAATCCACAAAGGCATCCCGCTGGCTTCCGGCATGGGTGGTTCGGCAGCGTCGGCGGTTGCCGCGGTGGTTGCCGCGAACGCGCTGTTGCCGACGCCACAGACGACAGACACATTGTATGCCGCGGCCTGCGCCGGCGAGGCCGCAGCGAGTGGTGCGCCGCACGGCGATAACGTCGCCCCGAGCCTGCTCGGCGGCTTGGTGATCGCACCACGCACTGGCGCGCCCGTTTGCGTGCCCGTTCCGGATTGGCTGCATATCGGTTTGGTGCATCCACATTGCCAGCTGGAGACCCGCAAGTCGCGCGAAGTGTTGCAGCAGCCGTTTCCGCTAGCACAAGTAACCGCGCAGCTCGAGGGACTCGCCATGGTCTTGGCCGGCTGCTATCAGAGCGACGGCGACCTGCTGAAGCGAGGTCTGTATGACGTGCTCGCAGAACCGCGTCGTGCCCCGCTGATCCCCGGCTTTCACGAGGTCCAGCAAGCGGCGCTCGATTGCGAGGCGTTCGGCGCCAGTATTGGCGGCGGTGGCCCAAGCGTATTCGGTTGGTTCGCATCGCGCGCCGCCGCCGAACGCGGCGTTGCAGCAATGCAAAGCGCGTTCACCCAAGCATCCCTGCAAAGTGATGCATTCGTTGGCCCCGTCGCAGGGCCCAAGGCAGAGATCGTTTCATGAATGTCGTAAGCACGCGAGGCTCGCAACCGGTAGCGCTCTCCGCGGCGATCGCGAAGGGCCAGGCGCCCGATGGCGGCCTGTTCATGCCGTTGGAGATCGTCCGGCAAACAGGGCCTTGGGGCACGTCACTGAGTGAGCGCGCAACGCACGCCATGGCGCCGTTCTTTGCGGGCGACGCGCTTTCGCCGCAGCTACCAGAGATCGTGCGCGAAAGCTTGTCGTTCGATGCGCCGACCAAGTGGCTTGACGAACACACCGGACTGCTGGAGTTGTTCTGGGGCCCGACGGCCGCGTTCAAGGACTTTGGTGCCCGCTTCCTGGCGAGCTGCCTGTCGCGACTGTTTGCGCCGGGAGAACAACACACCGTGCTGGTCGCGACATCGGGCGACACCGGTGCGGCGGTGGCCGCCGCCTTCCATCGACGGCCGGGCTTCCGTGTCGTCGTACTGTATCCCGACGGCCGCGTCTCCGCTCGGCAAGCACACCAACTCGGAGCGTTCGGCGACAACGTCGCGACGCACCGTGTCGAGGGCACGTTTGATGATTGCCAACGATTGGTGAAGGCGGCGTTCGCAGATCGTGCACTCACCGAAGCACATGGCCTCGTCTCCGCGAACAGCATCAGTCTTGGCCGATTGCTGCCGCAGATGTCGTACTACGTGCACGCCTCTTTAACTGCGCGCGAACAAGGCCGACCAGCACCCAACTTCGTGATTCCGACCGGCAACCTCGGCAACGCATTCGCCTGCCTGATGGCGCGCGAAAGCGGAGTTCCGATCGGCCAGGTTGTGCTGGCCAGCAACGACAACCGCGTCGTTCCAGACTTCTTGCAGACCGGTCAGTACGAGCCGCGAGCTAGCGTTGCGACACTAGCCAACGCGATGGATGTCGGCGCTCCGAGCAACCTCGAACGATTGCGACACCTGTTTGCAAAGCCAGCGGACGTCGTTCGGGCCCAATCGGTCGACGACGACACGATTCGCAAGACCATTCGCAGCACATTCGAACGCTACGGAGAGGTCGTCTGCCCCCATACCGCGTGTGGCATGAGCGTCCGCGAGCGCTTGCTCGAAAGCGACGATGGCGACTGGATCGTCGCAGCAACCGCGCATCCGGCAAAGTTCGCCGATGTCGTCGAACCACTGATCGGCCGAGAGATCGAAGTGCCGAACGCCTTGCGCGAACTACTCGACCGTCCCGCACACGCGAACCCGTTAGAACCAACGTTGCAGGCGTTGGCTGCAGCACTCCGATAGAGGTCGGCCGGTACTCAGCGTGCCTCGCGTGTGGATGGAATCGCAGTTCGTGGGGTGCGCGAGAACGTAGGCGAATTGGTTCGGCGAGGATCTCGTGGACCACACAGTGCTGCGAGACCGCCGCAGGCGTTTTGCGGGGCTTTTCGGCCGCCTCTCGCACGCATCGCTAACACGCGCGGCCAGGCGTCCGCTTTGACACGTGCCACCTGGCCGCACGCTAACCCCGCTATGAGGGGTTGGTCTCCAGCTGCTGCGATTCGATCTGGAGCTTGCCGTCGACCAAATCGATCATGACCGCACTGCCGTCCGCGATCTCACCGGCGATCAACTTGCGGCCGATGCGTGTCTCAAGCTCACGCTGCAAGAAACGCTTGAGCGGGCGCGCGCCGTAGATCGGGTCATAGCCTTGCTCACCCAAGTACGTCTTGGCCGCGTCGGTGATCTCGATCGAGATGCGACGGTCGACAAGGCGTTCGCGCAAGCTGACCAACAGCAAGTCCACGATGCGGCGCAGTTCGCCAGTCTGAAGCGGCTTGAACAGAACGGTGTCGTCGATGCGGTTCAGCAACTCGGGACGGAAGTGCTGGCGCAACTCGGCCATGACCTGGTCGCGCGCCGAATCCATGATCTTGCCATCCTTGGTGATGCCATCGAGCAAGATCGGCGCACCAACGTTGGACGTCATGATGATGACGGTGTTCTTGAAGTCGACGGTGCGGCCCTGACTGTCGGTCGCGCGACCGTCGTCAAGAATCTGCAGCAGCACGTGGAACACATCCGGGTGCGCCTTCTCGATCTCATCGAACAACACCACCGAGTACGGCTTACGGCGAACGGCCTCCGTCAGCTGGCCACCTTGATCGTAGCCCACGTAGCCCGGAGGCGCGCCCAGTAGGCGACTGACCGCGTGCTTCTCCATGTATTCAGACATGTCGATGCGCACGAGGTTGTCCTCGCTGTCAAACAGCGACGCGGCCAACGTCTTGGCCAGCTCCGTCTTGCCAACACCAGTCGGACCAAGAAACAGAAAGCTGCCGATCGGCCGACGTGGGTCCTTGATGCCCGACCGCGCACGAATGACGGCATCGGCAACGGCTTGCACCGCTTCGTCCTGTCCAATCACGCGCTCGTGTAGAATCTCGTCGAGCTTGAGCAGCTTCTCGCGCTCACCTTCGACGAGTCGGGAGACGGGGATACCAGTCCACATCGCGACGATCTGCGCGATTTCATCGCTCGTGACTTGCTCGCGCAGCAAGCGATCGCCCTTCTCGGCTTCGCCTTGGTGGCGTTCCTCCTCAGCAGCGAGCGCCTGTTCCGCCGCCGGGATCGAGCCATACTTGAGCTCGGCCGCCTTGTTCATGTCGTAGCGCTGCTCAGCATCCTCTTGCTCGCGACGCAGCGTCTCGAGCTGCTCACGCAGGCCACGCACCTTGGAGATCGACTGCTTCTCCGAGTCATACTTGGCGCGCATCGCGTCGACCTTGCCACGCAGCTCCTGCAGCTCCTTCTTGAGTTCGACAAGGCGCGCCTTGCTGGCGGCATCCTTCTCGGTAGCGAGTGCCGCTTCTTCGATCTCCAACTGCATCAAGCGACGACTGACCGCGTCGAGTTCGGCCGGCAACGAATCGATCTCGGTGCGAATCATCGCGCACGCTTCGTCGACGAGGTCGATCGCCTTGTCCGGCAAGAAGCGATCGCTGATGTAGCGGTTGGACAAAACGGCAGCGTTGACCAATGCCGCATCCTGGATCTTCACGCCGTGGTGCACCTCAAACCGTTCGCGCAGGCCGCGCAGGATGGAAACGGTGTCTTCGACTGTTGGTTGATCGATCAGAACGGTTTGGAAGCGCCGTTCGAGTGCCGGGTCTTTTTCGATGTACTTGCGATACTCGTCCAGAGTCGTCGCGCCGATGCAGTGCAACTCACCGCGTGCCAGCATCGGCTTCAGCATGTTGCCAGCATCCATCGCACCATCGGCCTTGCCGGCACCGACAATCGTGTGCAGTTCGTCGATGAACAGCAGAATGCGCCCTTCGCTGGTCTTGATCTCGTTGAGCACGGCCTTCAGCCGCTCCTCAAACTCGCCGCGATACTTGGCACCGGCAACCAAACTGCCCATATCCAGCGCGAACACAGTCTTGTCCTTGAGCCCCTCAGGCACGTCGCCGCGCACGATGCGCTGCGCCAGGCCTTCGGCAATCGCGGTCTTGCCAACACCGGGCTCACCAATCAGCACGGGGTTGTTCTTGGTCTTGCGTGACAAGATACGGATGACGCGACGAATCTCGTCGTCGCGGCCAATGACTGGATCGACCTTGCCTTGCTTGCACATCTGCACCAGGTCACGGCCATATCGCTCGAGCGCCTCGTAGGTCGCTTCAGGATTGGCGCTCTGGACTCGCTGGTTGCCGCGCACGTCCTTCAGTGCGGTCAAGAATGCCGCCTCTTCAATCGCGAACGTGCGGAACAGTTCTTTCAGGTCACCTTTCGCGAGCTGCAGCAAGGCCATGAACAAGTGCTCAACGGACACATATTCGTCGCGCATCTCGCCGGCCTTCTTTTCGGCAGTGGTCAACACCTCGGCGAGCTCCTGCGTCAGGAAGATCTTGTCGGCGGAGAAGCCTGGCCCCGAGACCTTCGGAAGCTTGCGCAACTCGGCCTGCACGGCACCGACCATGGCATCAAGCGGCACATTCATGCGTTGCAGCAAGCTGCGAACCAGACCGTCGGCTGGCTCGACCAACCCAAGCATCAGGTGGCGAGGGTCGACCTGCTGATGGCCAAACTCGATGGCCTTCTGTTGCGCTGCTTGCACAGCTTCTTGGGACTTCTGGGTGAGCTTCTGCATATCCATGGCGATTCCTTTGGTTGGGTGACGCCTGCACAGAGCAGAAGGCATGCCAATCGCGCGAAGCAAACATAAGCCGTATTATATAAACTGCTTACGGAAGCTTCGCGCATCGGCACCAGCATCGAAAAACTGCCATATTGGCGCTTCTCGACAAAACTGTCAGCTTGTCACACGCGAATCTCGCCGGCCATTCCGCCGAGATCGACACCCTTCAGCCGCGGCTCAAGCTCGTTGCTCACGAACGCGTCCACCTGCTCAGCGCTGCGGCCAATGAAGCGACTGGGCCGCATCAAGTCCGGCAGGGTGTCCTTGATCGCGGCGAATGCCGGGTCGGCGGCGATCAACTCCATCAGAGGGTTCGCCTTGCCCTCGGCCTTGACCGCATGCGCCGCCGCGCGACTGTGCACGCGCACCTGTTCGTGCAGATCCTGACGGTCTCCGCCGGCGGCAACACCGGCCATCAAGATCTCTTCGGTCGCCAAGAACGGCAACTGCTCGGCCATCTTCTTCTCGATCACCTTCGGGTAGACAACGAGCCCCTTGGTCACGTTCTCGATCAGCATCAGGATGCCATCGATCGCGAGGAAGGACTCTGGCAACGCAATGCGCCGCACAGCCGAGTCATCCAGCGTTCGCTCGAGCCACTGCGACGCAGCTGTATGGGCGCTCGTATTGCTGACCTCGATCACGTAGCGAGCCAGTGAGTTGATGCGCTCGCACCGCATCGGGTTCTTCTTGTAGGCCATCGCCGAGCTACCTATCTGCTTCGACTCACTCGGCTCCTCGATCTCACCCTCGTGCGACAACAGGCGCAGGTCGTTGGCAAACTTGCTGGCGGACTGCGCAATCGCCGAAAGCACCTGATGGATGCTCCAATCGAGCTTTCGCGTGTAGGTCTGACCACTGATCGGGATGCTCTTCTTGAAGCCCATGCCCTCGGTAACCAGCCGGTCCAGCTGCTCGACTTTGCTGTGATCGCCACCCGCCAGCAGCAAGAACGTCGCTTGCGTGCCGGTCGTGCCCTTGACGCCGCGGAACGGCAGCCAGTCGATCACCCGCAGGATCTCATCGAAGTCGAGCGCGAAGTCCTGAGCCCACAAGCATGCGCGCTTGCCGACCGTGACCGGTTGGGCGACTTGGAAGTGGGTGTAGCCAAGGCACGGCTGCGAACGCCACATCTTCGCGAACTCCGCCAGGTTGGCCATGACCGCTCCCAGGCGGCGCGCGATCATCTCCATCGCCTGCCGGTAGATGACCAGGTCGGCGTTGTCGGTGACGAAGCAGCTCGTCGCGCCCAGGTGGATGATCGGCTTGGCACTCTTGGCGAGTTCGCCGAAGTGGTGCACGTGCGCCATCACATCGTGGCGCAACTCTCGCTCGAGCTCGGCGACGCGATCCCAATCGAAGCTATCGCGGTGCTCGCGCAGCTCGGCGATCTGCTCTTTGGTTACCGGGAAGCCTAGCTGTTGCTCGGCTTCCGCCAGGCAGATCCAAAGGTCGCGCCAAGCCGTGTGGCGGGCGCGTGGGGAGAACAAGCGAGCCATGTCCTTGCTCGCATATCGTTCAATGAGTGGGTGATCGAACCGGTCGCCGCATTCCATGCAGCTATCTAACAGGACGGCGACCGCAGCGCCACGTTCGTAGCGCTGCGATCAGGGCACTCTGCTCAGGAGAACCTGATTAGTAGTGCACCCAGACGCGGCGGTTCTGGGTCTCGTAGCGGGCCGGGATCCAAACGCGGTCGTAGTGAGCCGCCTCGAGCACGCCCCAGCTGCGGTGGCCGCAGGAGTCGTAAACCCAACCGTAGGTCGCAGCGTGGAATTGCTGATCCCAGTAGCCGGGCACCAGCACCTTCTCGCAACGGGTGACCCAGTGACCGTGACCGTGGCGGTGGCCGCCGCCGAGACCGACTCGCACCGGGGTCGAGTTGAGGATCCGGCCGACGTTGCGAGCGAGGCGGCCAACGCCGTTGTGGCTCACGTGGCCGACCTGCGCACTACGCGAAGGACGGTTCGAAGTGACGCGACGCGGGGCGCTTCTTGCGGCTTGGCCCCGCTGCACACTGCGAGAGTTCTGCGTCCGCTGCACGCTGCGCGCGCTCGAACTGCGTTGCGCGCTGCGGGAGCTCTGAGTGCGCTGCACGCTGCGGGCGTTCTGAGTGCGTTGCGCGCCGCGGGCGTTTTGGGAAGCGCGCGGCGAACGAGCTGAGGGCCTTGCGACCTGACCACGCTGCGGCTGCTGCCGAGCGGAGACCGATGCGCGGTTTTTCTGGCCCGAGCCGTTTCGATTCTGTGCGGGCGCCGAGACAGCAAGCCCGAGGAGGGCTGCTACAACCAGTAAGGGGAATCGCTTCATAACAAGCTACCAAGCGCAACCTGCGAGCCAGCGATGCCGCACTCCCCCCTGCCTGGGCGCTCTCCCCGGTAACAGCGCACAAAAAACGCCGAAGTTCTCGCAAGCAGGACACTGCCTGTCTCTCCCCCGAATCACCAGTTGGCGAAGGTTGCCGCACCAACACTGACCATACTCGCAACCACCAGGATACCGGCGATGCGAAGCCAGCTGGGAGCAACACCCGCCACACCGCGCAACACAACCACGGCGAGCGCAGCTCCCAAAACGTCGGAACAGAAGTCCGCAAACGAACAGACGCGCCCGGGCACATACGCCTGGTGCAGTTCGTCGACGACGCCATAGAGCGCCGCAAGCAACCACGCGCCACGGGAGCGAAACGCGCACTCTGCGGTAACCGGCCGGCGCGACCACGCAATCCAAACGGAAGCCGCGAGGCACGCGTAGGCCACGACGTGCATCGAGTTGTGGAAGAGCGCGTGGGCAGTGGTGTACGGTTCGTCGCCGGGCAGCCGCGAAGACGAGCGCCACAACACATACATTCCAAAGATAGGAACGAGCGCTCGCAACCACTGGGGAATGCGAATGAGCCCATCGAGAGCCGCAGCGAGTCCACGCACCGGCTCCTGGGAATCACGTGACTCGTCCGGCAGTCTCACGGGCGCGGGCTCACTTGCACAGGATGTTGCCGACGAGCCGCAAGCCACCTCGTAGCGCGACTTCGGCGGCCAACCCATCGAGGTAGACCGACAACAAGAACAGGCCGCGGCCGCGCTCGCTTTCGAGCGAAGGCATGCCACCAGCCGTTTCTGCCAACGCTGCGGCCAAACCCTTGACCTGATCACCGGGCATCTCAGGATCGAAGAACTCAATCACCAGCCGTTCGCCATCCGCCTCGATGCGGACCTCGAGGTCGAGCCCCGCCTTGCGATAGCTCGCGCCATGCTCGATCGCGTTGTTGACCAACTCATCGACGACCAACGCCAGGTTATCGCAGACATTCGGCACGGCGCCAAGCCGGCCAGCACGATCACGGACCTTCGCGCGGATCTTGCGCAGCACGGCACCGTCCGCTGGGAAGCGCAACATGTCATCAGGACTCATTGCACCCCCTCAACAACCATCGACAAGTCCACGGCCGGCGCGGAGTGTGTCAGGGCACCGACCGAGATCCGGTCGACGCCGCTTTCTGCAAACCCGCGCACGGTGTGCAGATTGATCCCGCCCGATGCTTCGGTCAGAACCGTTCTGCCAGCCGCCTGCGCAGCTGCCTGCACGGCTGTGACGGCAGCTTGCAAGGGGGCGCCAGCCTCGAAGTTGTCCAACAGCACGACCGCCGCGCCGCCGCGCACCGCCGCGACAGCCTCTTCGACGGTGCGAGCTTCGGCAACAACGGGTCGATCTTGTCCAACACAGCAGCGACGAACAACTTCTTCGTAGCTGAGCGGCTTGGCGAAACCGAAGTGGTTCTCCTTGAGCAGCACCTGATCGAACAGACCAATGCGGTGATTCACGCCGCCGCCAGCCAGCACGGCAGCCTTCTCCAGGTGGCGCAGGCCAGGCGTCGTCTTCCTCGTGTCGAGAATCTGCGCACCGGTGCCGGCAACGCGATCGACAAACTGACGCGTCATCGTCGCGACCCCGGACAACCTTTGTAGGAAGTTGAGGGCCGTGCGCTCGGCGGCCAGCAACGGCGCCATCGCCCCCTCGACCAACATCACGTCATCGCCGGGAGCGAACGAATCCCCATCCTTCAGCAACATCTTGATGCTGCATTTGGGATCCAACAGTTCAAAACTGGCGACGGCGCATTCGAGGCCAGCCAGGATGCCGACGGACTTGCCGTACAGCCGGGCACGGCCACGCTGGGTGGCTGCGACCGACAAAGCCGATGTAATGTCATCCGCTACCGCCAACTCTTCGGACCCGAGGTCCTCCGCGAGGGCACGGCGCACGCATTCTCGAGGGTCTGCACCGACGCTCGTCATTCGCGCGCAGCCTACCCGAAACCCACCGCTCACGCATTGTTGTGATCGCCCGCCTTGCGCCCAGCCAGGGTTGGGCAACGCCCAACTGGCCACAGCAGCGGCGACTGCTCACCCCTTGGATCCCGGTGTCAACGGGTAGATTCGGGCTCGAACCTGACAAACTCAGCCAGGCGCGCCAGCATCTCAGGGCCGAAGCCACGGACCCTCGAAAGATCCGCCAACTCCTCGAATGGACCGTTCCGAATGCGCTCGAGCACGACGGCTTCCGCCCGGCTGGGCCCGACCGACGGCAGCGCCTGCAACTCGGCAACCCCGGCACGATTTACATCAATCCGGCACGGGGTGACGGCCACACTGGGTGGCGGCGGCAACACGCCGCCGGCAAATGCGCGCACGGCCAACAGCTGGACCAGGAATGCCCACGCCATCAGCAGCAGCCGCGACCTGGCTACCAGCGGCGAATCTGCGTCAACATCCGCGCTTCGACGCCACGCGTGCTCGGCTGACTGCGGGTCTCCAGAATCTGCGCCTCCAGGGTCGCGACCAAGCCTCGCAGCGCCATCGAAGTCTCGCATTCGGGTGCCTCAAGCAGCATCGGCGCCTGCCCGAGTCGACGATGACTCACGCTCGGATCCTCAGGAACTGCTCCGAGGTAGTGGATCGGAAGACTCGCAAAGCGACGAGAAACCTCAGAAAGGCGCTCGAAGGTCGCCCGGCCAAGTTGCGGATTGGTCACGCGATTGACGACTAGCTGGATGTTCGGCCGCTCGATCTGCCGCGACAGGCACTTGATGACCGCATACGCATCGGTCAGCGCAGCGATCTCTGGATTGGTCACCATCACGACGTGCTGCGCCGCCAACACGGTGATCATTGATTGTGGCGCGAGTCCGGCCGCGCAATCGATCAGTAGCACATCAAAGCGATCCGCCAATTGACTGAGCGCGCGCGCCAACATCTGCATGTGCTTCGCACCAAGTTCCGCCAGACTGGAGAGGCCTGAACCGCCGGCAACCAGCGATGGTCCGAACGGTGTTGGTGCGAGGACTTCGTGAACCGTGCGCTGCCCGCCGAGCAGGTGCTGCATCGAATGGCGAGGGTTGACGCCAAACAACAGATGGGCGTTGGCCAGGCCGAAGTCGCAATCGATGACGGCGACCCGCAACCCGCGCTGGTGCAGGCCAATGGCCAGATTCGTCGTCAGAAACGACTTTCCGGTTCCGCCCTTGCCGCTCGCGAACGCGACGGTAACAGCTTCCTTGCGACGCGGTTGCTCAGGCGGCCCTCGCCGCAGCAAGCGCCGCAAGAACCCGCGCCCAGGCCGGTCGACTTCGAGTTCGGATTCCACCAGCCCTCACTGCTGCTTGGCCGCGTCGATGACGAACCCAACCCCGATGACTCCCCATCGCTGGCACTGCCAGACAAACGGGAGCGAGGGTGATGCGCGCTTACGAGCGATCGTTGGCCACAGAACCGCCGATGATTGGACCAGCCACCGAGGCCGGATCACCGAGGGCAGAATACTCTTCGGGAGATAGCTTGGCGGCGGCCAAACTCGACCGCAGGCTCTCACCGATTGGTGAGCCCCGTCGATCTCCCACTGCGTGGCGAGTCGCAGCAAAACGACCGCTCGAATCCGCAGGCGCGGACGAACGACCTGAATCTTGATCTTCCCCGGTGCTCAAACAACCAGCAGTTCTCGAATCACGATCGGCCGACTCCACTTGCGAGTCGTGCTGGCCAAAGTCGAGTTCCGCGTGCCGCACATAGGCACGCAGCAACTGATCTCCGAATCGGCGCACGTCGCGCATCTCACGAAGATCGCGCACGATACCGGTCGCGGAGCTGGCGACCAGTGCACCACCAACGGTGCGCACTTCACCGAGCGTGTTGCCATTCCAACTGATGGTCCGCGAGAAGCGATCGCCGTGCACGATCACGGCACTGTCCATTCTCTCGCAGATGCTGAGCACAGCTTCCCAGAGGTCGGCGCGCGTTGGCGGCACCACGAACTCCTGACGTTTGAGTTGGCCGCCGACGACTTCTGGCGCGCCGTGGCTGCCGGCAGTCTCGAGATCCGATCCATCGGTGGACGCTTCTCTCGACGGCATGGCCCTCGACGGCACCGTCGCGAGCCAACGGACCGCAAACCGTTCGCGGCCAGCAACCCGGAATGGCTCCAATGTGCACGCGTGCAATCCGGCGATTGGCAGCTGACAAACCTGCTGAATCGCACTGGCTGCCGATTCGGTGCCCACCAACAACACGCGGCCCGGCACCCCCGGACAGAAGTTGGCTTCGGGAACGGCGCGCACGAGGCCATCGCCAACTCGGTCGACGAAGTGACCAGCGGACAATGCCCGCGCAGACAACAATGCGTCGCCTTCCACCGCGAGCATGACCAACACGGCTCCGCCAGCAGAGTCGCGCGCCAGGCCTTCTACTGGCCCCAACTCGCCTTCGCTGCAATCGAGCGACTCGAGAATGAGCGTCAGACCTGTCTCAATGCGATCGAGCCTCGACGAAACCAACGCCCACAGGCTGTCGCGCAACTGGGGCAGAATGGGTCCACGGATCATGATCGGACTCCTTCCTCAACTTGACGGCACGCAGCAGACGGTAACGGTACCCCGCGCGTAGTTCGTTTGAGCTCGCGCTTATCGTGTCGCAGGCGGTCAATGACCGCATTTGCCAACAGCTGAGTTATATACAAGGGCTAGTGCCTCGCTGACCGGTGGACCGGATTACAAGTACGCGGGAGCCAAATTGCAAACCCTAGCTTCCAGGACGACGCCCAGCGCCGGCACTCTGCGTCGCTGCCAGTGGCGAACGAAGTTCTTCCAAGCGCGTCCAAGCAACCGCCACGGCGTCCGTCGCGTCCTCGGACAGGTTGCCGGGGAAGGGGATTTCACCCTTTGGCAGCATCTGGCCCAACATCTTGGCGACCGACTGCTTACGAGCGGCTCCGTGACCCGTTACGCAGCGCTTGATGCGAGCCGGCGTGTACTGAAATACGTCCAAACCGTACCTCGCCGATTCCGCCAATAGCACGCCGCGAGCCTCGCCAATCCGCAGCGCCGACTGCACGCTTTTTCCGAAGAACGCTTCTTCAATCGCGAGGTCAGTGGGCCCTAGTTCGGTCACGAGATCGGCGAACTGCTTCGAGAGCGATAGCAGCCGCTGCGTGATATCGACCGTGCGGCCGCCCAATCGGAACACTCCAGCGCGCACCAAACGCACTCCGCCGGAGTTGGCGGAACCGGCGCGGATGACGTTGCTACCGCGCATTGCGAGCGGAACTCGGTTTGCCGACGAAGCTGCACCAGGAGTTGAGGCAGTCGCCACTTCGAGGCAACCGTAACCCACCACCTGTGTGCCTGGGTCGATACCCAGAATCCGCACCACCACCACGATGCCGAGTGTAAGGTCCCGCTCTGTGAAGGTCGCTATCTTGTTGCTCGCGGCCGGACGCGGCACGCGCCTCGGAGCAGAAGTTCCGAAGGCCTATCTTCGCCTCGGGTCCGCGCCGCTCCTTGTACACAGTGCCGCCAGGCTGCTCGCAGCACTGGCCCCCACCGATGCGTGCGAAGTGCTCGTGCTCGTGCAGCCCGAAGATCGCGACACGCACATTCCCGATTGCATCGAGCCGTTGCGCGCCCTGCTCCCCGACGGTGCTGAGCTCAAGATCGTCGATGGCGGCGCCACGCGACAAGAGTCGATGGAGCGAGGGCTCTCAGCAACAGCGGCGGACAGCGACCTGGTGCTCGTGCACGATGCTGCCCGTGCCCTCGTGCCGATTGAGCCAACCCGCGAATGCCTGGCGCAAGCAGCCAGCATCGGCGCCGCGTTGCTAGCGATTCCCGCCGCGGACACGCTCAAACGCGTGGCAGATGGCCGCATCGTCGAGACCATCGATCGCAGCTCGATCTGGTATGCGCAAACGCCGCAGATCGCGCGCCGCAGCCTGTTCTTGCAAGCTTGCGACCACGCACGCAAAACCGGGTTTCAAGTCACCGACGACGCATCCCTGCTAGAACATGCGGGCATCGAAGTCGCCGTCGTCGCCGGCACCGCCGGCAACCTGAAGATCACCCGCCCCGACGACCTGCCACTCGCAGAAGCGTTGCTCGATCGCGACCCCACCCCGTTCCCCAACTGACTCGCAACCCTGCCTGGCCTGCTCCGATTGGCCCGCTAGCTCCATGACTGAACTTCCACGCATCGGCCTCGGCATCGACATGCACCGCCTGCATCCCGGCCGCCCATGCATCCTCGGCGGTGTCAAGTTTGAGAGCGACGTCGGCCCACTTGCACACAGCGACGGCGATGCCGTTCTGCACGCAGCCTGCGATGCCGTTCTCGGCGCAGCCGGCCTGGATGACCTCGGCACACTGTTCGAAGACACCGATCCAGCCCACGAAAACCGCAACTCGGCCGAGTTCTGCAAGGAGACGATGGCGCTCGTGCAGCAACGCAACCTGCGCGTCTGGTCGATGGACATCGTGCTCGAAACCGAGCTACCCAAGGTCAAACCGATGCGCAAAGCCATGCGCAAACGCATTGCCGAACTGTTCTCGGTCGACGAGGACCGCGTCAACGTGAAGGGCAAAACCGGCGAGAAGGTCGACGCCGTCGGCCGCGGCGAAGCCTGCCGCGCGACGGTCGTTGCACTACTAGGCCCAGCGTAAATCTGTGGTGTGAACCGGGTACCGTACGCAGATTCTGCGTACGGTACCCGGTTCACACCGCAGATTAGCTGGCGTCGGGGCGCATCTGCTTGTCGACCATTCGCTTGTAGACCCCGTCGGCGGCGACCAAGCTGTCGTGGGAACCGCTTTCGACGATGCGGCCGTCGACTAGGACCAGGATCTGGTCTGCGTCGACAATCGTCGAGAGGCGGTGCGCGATGACGAAGGACGTGCGGCCCTTGCGCAAGGTATCGAGCGCCGCCTGCACGACTCCTTCGCTCTCGGTGTCGAGGGCAGACGTCGCTTCGTCCAAGAACAGGATGGCTGGGTCACGCAGGATCGCGCGGGCAATCGTGATGCGTTGCATCTGGCCGCCCGACAGGTTGGTGCCGCGCTCGCCAGCCGTCGTGTCGTAACCGTTCGGTTGCTCGGCGATGAAGTCGTGGATGTTGGCAGCTCGCGCAGCTTCCTCGATCTGCTCCTGGCTCGCGCCGGGACGGCCACAGCCGATGTTGTCGCGCAAAGACGTGTTGAACAAGAACGGCGATTGGCTAACGACCGCCGTGTGGCGACGGTAGTCGGCGAGCTTAACCTCCCGGAGGTCGTTGCCGTCGACGAGGATGCTGCCCTTCTCGGGATCGTGAAAGCGCAGCAACAAATCCAGAGTCGTCGACTTGCCACCGCCCGAAGGTCCAACCAAGGCGATGGTCTGGCCGGCGCGTGCCTTGAGTGACACCCCCTGCAGCACTGGCTTGCCGTCGTAGCTGAAGAACACGTCTCGCAGCTCGACGTCACCGCGAACCTCGGTAATCGATCGCCCTCCGACCATCGCGGCGTCGACGTCCGTCTGCAGGATCGATTCGATCCCAGAGAGGGCGCCGGCCGATTCGCGCATCACGTTGTAGGCCCGCGTCACTCGCTTGACGTGCTGATAGTTGGTCGCGAGCGGAGCGATGATCACCCCCACGACGGCGAACGTCAGGTCGGTCGTCAGGATCGTGTGCCCCAGAATGACCAGGATCACCGCCGTCGCCACCTGGTAGCCGATGAACGACTGCGCAATCGATCGCCCCTTCGCGCTCAACACCTTCTTGGTGCGCGCCAAGAACGTGACCGTCGTGTCGTCGAACTCGCGCATGCGCTCCGATTCGAGCTGGAATGCCTTCACGGTGCGAATGCCGGTCAGGATCTGATTGAGGGACTCCGTCGTTTCGCCGAGCGCCTTCAAGCTCTTGCTACTGCGCTTCTGGACCTTCCTTCCCTGGCGATACATCGGGATCACCATCAGCGGCAACATCACTGCGACCACCAACAGCGCCTGCGGGAAGTAGAGCCCGATGATCACCACGTTGCCGAGAATCATCAGCGGGTCGACCACCACGTTGTCCGCAGCCATCTCGAACGACCGCTGCATGACCTGCGTGTCATTGGTGACCTTGCTGATCATCTCGCCCATGCGCTGGCGCCCGAAGAACCGCAACGGCAAGCTCAAGAAGTGCTGCGCCAATTCGCAGCGAAGGTCGGCGACCACGCGATAGGCGAAGAACCGCGACACCGTCTGCACCATGTAGATGGTGACCGAGCCAGCAATCCCGCAACAGAGCGTCACAAACCCGCAGGCGATGACCACGGGCATCCCCGGATGATCAAATGTCCACCCGAAGAAGTCACAGAGGTCCGTGCCGAAGTCGTGGAACCACTGGGAGAACCACGCCCGCAACTCCTCCGAGTAGCTGAGAACCTTGTCGGGATCCGGCGGCTCCTTGACCTTGTTGGCCCCGTCCGACTCCTCCAAGACCTGGAGCAGCGGCTCGATCACCAAGAACGGCAGCTTCGTGCAGACTACCTGCAGGAGCGAAAAACCAACCATGGCCACAACCATGCGTCGATAACGCACGATCGCGGCCCAGATCCGGCGCAGCAGCGCCTCGACATCACTACGCTTCTCTTCAGGCTCCGCCACGGAGCCGATCGTAGAGCGTCGGGTCGTCTAGGGAATCAACTACTCGAACTTCGACTTGGCGATGACGTCGTTCGCCCACTCGAGGAAGCGGTAGGTGATGTAGTCCTCACGAACCAACTCGCGCTCGCGCTCAACCTTGACGTTGATCTGGCGGCGGGCCGGGGTGCGCGAGTTGACGCGGCAGATCATCCAGGATTCCGGGCCGGCGATCGGGCCGATGGTCTTGCCGACTTCGGCATCGAAGAACAGGTAGTCGGCGACCGCGAAGCCGTCGAGCAGTTGCGTGAACTCGTTCTCACGGCACTGCTGGCGCAGCTGGTTTAGCGGCAACATGCCGAGCAGGCCGCGCTTCTCATCGTTGGCGAAGAACTCGGTGTGCTGATCGAGCGCTTGGTCAAACGTCAGCTCACCGGCTTCCATCTTCGCAAAGACCGCTTCGCAGCGCTTCTTGGCGGCGGCCATGCCATCCGGAGCCCAGGCGCCGGTGATCTTGTCGCGACCCTGGAACGGGATGACGCTGACGTCGCATTGGCCGTCGGCGAAGAAGGCACCGCGCTTGATGGCGTGCTTCTGCAGGTTCTCGTCGTTGATCTCGTCCTTGATCAGATCCGAGAAGGACGAAATCAGGCGCCAGCGAGCGCGGAAGGCTTCCAAGCACGGGTAGCCCTTGAAGCGCGTCGCGATGACTTCAACCGTGAACGGCGTCGAATCGTAGGGCTCGCGGTAGGTGTCGTAGCGGGTCGCGAACTCTTCGTCGGAGATGAAGACGCCCTGCTTGACCAGCTCTTGACGCAGCGCTTCGCGCACCGCGACTTCTTGCATGGCACGCTCGAGGTCGTGCACGAACAGGCCCTTCTTGACGAAGTCGAACGCGTCTTGCGTCGACCACTCCAGGTCGTTGACCCGGAGAACCGTCTCGGCCGGCAAGCCGTGCGAGGCGTAGCGAACGTCACTCCAGCTGCGCAGACCCTTCTGCACGAACTGACGCATCATGTTGACCCAGAACTCAGGCAGCTTCTTCGGGTTGCCGTTCTCGTCGACACCTTCGGTGGCCTTTTCGAGTTGCTCCAAGAACTTCGGACCTTGGTCGCTTTGCGTCTGCGCCTTGATCGCTTCCTTGGTGATCTCGGGCCAATCCTTGGGAGCGCCCGGGAAGAACACGCGGTCGAACAGGATCGACTCCTTGCGTTGCTCCATGAAGGTCTCCTTGCTCAGCCCGTATTGGGTGCGCACGACCTCCCAGAAGTTGATGCCGGGGTTCTTGCTCTCGAACTCCGCCTTCATCGGGGCAAGCTCAGTGAGAACCTGATCTTCGGTGACCAAGAATTCTTCCGCCTTGCGTTGGCCGGACTCAACCTGCTTCTTCAGCTCTTCGAGAATGAAGAAGTTGGCGACCTTGGCTTCGACCAGCTTGCCACCAGCGAGATATACCGCTTCGCGCATGACCTGGAGCGGGTCGAGCTGCTGGCCATTGACCGTCATCGAGCGCAGCAGCTTGGCGCGCTCATCGACCAGCTTCTCCTGAAGGATGTCGACCTCTTTTTGGACGGCCTTGATTTGCTCCTGCTCTTGTTGAGCAGTTACAGCAGGAAGAGCGAAAGCTGACGCCGTTAGCAGCGTAGCGGCGATAGTGAAAGCGCGGTGCATCGTAGAAGTTGATCGGAGGAAATGGGCGAAGGAGCTTAGCCACTGGGGACGACAAGGCCAGCGGGGCGGAGCTTTTGTCGCCCTATCGGCCGCAACGAGACGCAGCACCGCACGGATCCCTCCCGAAATGCCCAGCTCGTAATCAGATCGGGGACCCGGAATCCATCCACCCCCTAGTGTGGCCCAGATGCCTCCGTAGCATGGGTCCTGGGCAATGACCTACGACCCCCGAACGATCGCTTTCGCCGCCGAGATCCTCTACCCGCCGCAACAGCTGCGGGCGGATCTCGTGCAAAACGTCCATAACACCCTGTACCAAAGGCCCCAACTCGGCTACCAGAACTTCCAGGTTGCGCCCGACGGCATTCACCTGAGCAACATCGCGCAGGCGCCCGGCCAAGTCTCCATGGCGAGCTTCATGCACGATCGCCTCGTAATCCGCGAGGAGATGCGCGGCTCGACCGTCGAGGACTTCGCAACCCGCGCTGTCAACGTCGCGACGCTCGCGTTCCAGACCTGCAACATCCCAACCTCGATCGCCCAACAGTTCGTAGTGCGCTCGCTGGTCACCCCGCGCCACTTCAAGGACGGACGCGAGTTCTTGGCGCAACGCCTGATCCCACCGGTCAGCCAGACCGGCAACGCATTCGGTCGCCCAATGCAGTCACTCGGCGTTCGCTTCGTGTTTCCTCCTCACGAGGAGCAGCAGCAGACCTTCCAAGTCCGGATCGAAACCTGGCCGCAAGATCAGCGCTCTATCTGGCTCGAGAACTCGAGCATCTACGCGAGCCCGCTGGCAATTGCCGATATGCCGCGTGTTGCCGACCAGCTCGCTGCGACATACAGCCATTTGACTGGCCCCGTCTGCAGCTTCTTGGCCAATCTCGACACCCAGCAGGGCTAAACCGCCAGCCTGAGGCTTGAACCAATCGTGAGCGAACCGACCACCTCCCCATCCCGCCCCGCGCGCACGTCATGGCTCGCCGGCGGCATCGTAGCGATCGCCGCCATTGCCACCGTCGCCGTGCTCGCCACTTCGCAACCGAGCAAGAAGACCCAGAAGAACGACCCGCGCTTGCTGGTCATCGATGGCATCGAGATCACGTTCGAGGAACTCAAGCCATACGTCGACTGGTTCCAGGCTTACCGCCCAGAACTCGGCATCAAGACGACGTACATCTGGGCCATGCGCGACCACCTGCTGCCGCTCAAGGTGGCGCGACGCGCGTTCCCAGAAGAACGAGCCAAGCAATTGGCGCTGGCCGAAGGGCTGTGCTCGGTCGCGACCAACATCTACGAGCTCGAGACGCAATCGAAGCTGATCGAACACAAGACGCGCAGCAACCTGACGCGCCAAAGCGCGATGATCCCCGCCGCCATGTGGCTGTTTGACGAACTCAACACCAACGCGGTCAGCCCGCCGATCGAACTGCCACAGGGCTACTTCGTGGTCGGCAGCTTCGAGTACTTTCATTCCCCACTCGTGATGGCGGACTACGTCGACGCGCTACAAGTCGGGTTCGTGACCCACCTGAGCAAGGAGTGGCGCGTATGGTGGGAAAACGAACAACGAACACTGGGCCAGAAGGTGACCTTCGTGCACCCCGACTACCGAGACAACCTGCCCAAATGGATGAACCTGCCAAAGGACAAGAAGCCGTGAGCATGCACTACCCGAATACCAACGCACGCGGCATCGCCGGCGTCTTGCTGATGACGATCACCGCGCTCTGCACGACCGCGGCGAGCCCCATCGCAGCCCAAACTCCAAAGCCTGGCAAAGAAGCAACCGAGCAAGGCAAACAGAACAACAAGCTCGCCGAATGGCCGGCGCTCAAGAAGGCGGAGAGCGACCGCGTTCGCGCCACGGCAAAGCAGTTCAAGAAGCCGCAGGAAGAGCTGCACGTCGAAGCCAACCGCAAGCTGATCGAGACCGGAGCTAGCGTCGCCCCCCTGATCATCCCAATGGTCAGCGATCGCGCCCAGAACATCAACGAGCCCTTGTTCGCCGTGCTCGACGCCGTGCTCAACAAGACGCACGCAGCGCTCCTGGCGCGCGAAGCCAAACGCCCAAGCGTCGAGTGGCGCCGCTACCTGCTGCGCAAGTTGGCCTGCTTCCACGACGCTGACATGGCGCCGATATTCAAGTCCGCACTAAAGGACAAGGATCCCGACATCGCGATCTACGCGAGTCTCGGCCTGCTCAGCCTCGGCAACCACGACGGCCTCGACATCGTGCTACTCGCTGCGAAGCAACGCTGGACGAAGTTCTCAGACATCACTGCCGAGGTGCTGACGCCCAGTCGCTCGAGCAAGTGTGCGCTACCGGTATTTGAGAAGATCGCCTCGGCGCGACCAACCGACCAAATGGCTGGCCTGCGACTGCTGCGCTACTTGATGGTCAAAGACCAAAGCATGCTGCTGCGCACCTACCTGAACTCTTCCGACTTCGCCGTGAAGAAGGAAGCGATCAACACGGCTCGCGTCCTGCACGGCCAGAAGCCGCTCAAGAAACTGTCGAGCTTCCAGGCGATCGACCTCGCCAAGAAGTGGCTGCAGAAGATCTAGGATACGACTGTGAACACACCCCTCACCTTCATGGCGCTGCCCTTCAGGGCGTTGTCTTGCACGATTCTGCTGCTCGCGCTCGCGACCATCGGCACGCCTGCCGATGCCTTTGCACAGGACAAGCCCGAGCTCGAGAAGTGGCAAATCGATCCGTATACGAAGATGGACCCCAAGGCGATGGCCAAGGCTGGCATCCTCAACTATGGGCCGTTCCCGTTCGGCAACCTGGCCGCGGATCCAGTGACGTCGACCGACATCCAAAAGACCCTGTCGTTCATCAACATCATCTGGATGGAGACGGCACACTTCCGCATCGGCGTGGAATTGCCGGAGTGGACCGTGCCGCAGGATTCCGCGACGCGCAAGAAGGTGCGCGCCGAACTGACCGAGCTCAAGAAGAAGCTGCCGAAGATCAATCCGAAGACCCGCAGACTCGACGGCTGGCTGCGCGCGCACATGACCGCGCAGCGTCTGGAGACGTTGTATTCCGAAACGCAGGCGCTGTTCGGCGTCACCGACGAGGACTTTCCAAGCGATCCCAGCCAGGTATTCCCCGGTCCAGGCAAGACCTACATGGGCTACGGCAAGTACATGGGCATGAAGGACAAGTTCCTGGTGCTCGTAATCGAGAAAGCCGGCCCCTACCGCCAATACATGGAGAAGTATTTGGGCAGGCCGAGCAACTTCGCGCAGCGCTGGCACTTCACCGACAGCAGCTCGATCATGTTCACCTGCCCGCTCGAGTCCAACGACTTCCCGCTCAAGCACGACACGGCGCTGCACTGCTCGCTCGCCTTCAACGTGTCACAGAACCTGCTCGATGGCTTCCGCTACTACTCCTACAACCTGCCGGTGTGGATCCGCGAAGGCTTCGGCCACTGGAACTCACGGCGCATCGATGGCAAGTGGCCGAGCTTCGACCAGAACGAGGGGTCGACCGCGGACATGAAGCGCATCGACAAATGGAAGCCGTACACGAAGGCGTTGATCAGCGGCAACAAGAAGTTCGCCCCGTTCCCTGAGGTCGCCAGCTGGCGCGACTTCGGCAACATCAAGTTCAACGACCACGTCGCGATCTTCTCGCGCATCGATTTCCTGATGTCGATGGGCCCGGCGAAGTGGAAAGAGTTCTTGTTTACCGTGAAGGGCCGCGTCGACGAAGCGTGGGCCATCGACCAGAAGGACCTCGTAGGGGCAACCCGCGAAGGCCTGAAGAAGGCCTACAACCTGTCGTTCCTGTCGTTTGACGACAAGTGGGCTGCGTGGGTCAAGAAGACCTACCCGTCAAAGTAGCGGCGGGCACCGCCGGCGGCTGCGTGCAAACCAACAGCGTGCAAACCAACGGCGTGCAAACTACGGCGCCCACAAGATCGACTTGTAGATTGGCAGCAGCGACAGCAGCGAACTACTGATCCACGGCTCCGCTTCGACACCCATCTCCAACGCGTCCTCCTTTGGCAACTGCCGCTGCACATGCAGCCAGTGCTCGCCCGGCGTGTAGTGCTGCATCAGTTCCTTGATGACGCTCGGCTTGATCGAGGCGCACCAGTGGTCCACGCGCCAATCGTGCAGCTTCAGATTGAAGCCAGGTGGCAGCGCCTTGAGCATCTGACAAAACGACTCCAACTCGTCCGGATCGTTGAGCAGCTTCTTCTTCAGGCTCTCACCGTCCCACCATGCTTGCGGGTGGATGCGCAGCGCCGCCTCGACGATTTCGTCGTCAATACAGACTTCAAGAACGGTCTGGATGTAGTGCGTCTCGGCATCCTTGCCGAGAGCTTCACCAAAGAACGACGCAAGCTTCTTGCGCTCTTTGGCACCGCGGCAAAGGTAGGCACGCTGCTCCTTCACGCGGTAGGCGTTGAATGAGTACGGATGATGCAAACCGGCCTGCGCACTCAGATCGGTGCCCAGCGGCTTGGCCGCCTTCTGCACTCGATCTGCGATCCCCTTGAGTTTGCGGCGCACGCCCAGACGCAGCGCGTTGTACTCGGGGTCCTTTTGGAGGTTGCGCTCGTAGGCTTTGAAGTCGCGTTCGAGAAAGGCTTCAGACATTGCGACTAGCGTAGGAAACCGTCGCGCGGACGCCAGAAGCTGGCGCAGAGCCCCGGAGCAATCTACGCTGCCGCCATGCGGACACTCGTCGTGCTACTCGCGGCCACGCTCTTCTCAGGCTGCACGTCTGCAGTGATGGCCGAGCCCACGATCCACGTATCGCCCTACCTCGCGCTCTACCAACTGCGCGGCAAGACCAAGATGCAGTCCGCAGGCACGACGCCCGGCCAACTGGCCAACAACCCGCAACAAGAGCTGCGTCAGTTTGGCCAAGACCGCCATCGCGAAGATGTCGGTTTGCGCGCCGACATCGGCGATGGCTTTGGTGGCATTCGTGCCGAGTACTACCACCTCGACATGAACACCGCGCGCACCGGCCAGCTCGACTACGACTGGGGCCGACTGCTCGCAGGTGATCTGGTCAGCATCGACGCCGAGATGAACGAACTGCGTATCGGCTACGTCGAGCCGTTCGCCGACATCCGCACCGAATACCGCGACGAAGAGCTGCGACTGCAATTCGCTGCCGGCGGCGTCTTCGCCACGCGGTCGATGACGCTACGCGGACGGGCAGCGGGCACACGCACCCAAGACCTGACCATCGAAAGCGACGTGCTCTACCTGGCCGCGCGCGCCCGCGTCTCGTGGATGGAGTTCGCGCTGGACCTCGACTATGCAGCAGCACCCGAGGGGCTCGTCTTGGCCGGCGACATGGAAGACTTCTCGCAGGACATCGAGGCGCGCCTGAGTTACCGATTGCCACAGCGCGACATCAGCTTCTTCACCGGCGTGCGCTACAGCACGATCTCGGCGAGCGGCGACGCCAACGGCTTCCGCTACGACAACGAGATGGCCATCGACGGCTTCCAACTCGGCGTTAGCGTCACGTTCTAGGCGTTCGGGCTACAGGCGCTCGGGCACTCAGGCGTTCGGGCTACGGGCGCTCGGGCACTCAGGCGCTCGGGCTACAGGCGCTCAGGCGCTCGGGCTCACACAAAGTGAGGGACCACTCACATTCCCAGATCTTTCAGCCGGCGATAGAACGTGCTGCGCGCCATTCCAAGCCGCTGCGCCGCAGCAGCCTTGTCACCATTGGTGTCGCGAATGGCATCGAGGATCGCATCGCGCTCAACCGCTTCGCGTCGGCCGCGGATGTTCACGATCTGCTCGCCAGGCCGAACCAATGATGGCAACGGGCCCGACCTCTGCACCGGACTCGGCCGCAGACTCGGCGAGCCTTTGCGCACCCGCTCTGGCAAGTCGATCTCGTGCACGATTTCACCGACATCGAGAGCGAAGGCACCTTCGATGACGTTCTCCAGCTCGCGTACGTTGCCAGGCCACGAGTACGCCATCATGCGATCCATTGCGCCCTTCGAGAACCCGCGCACCGGACCATCGGTTCGCTCGTGGCGGCGGTTGCCAACCCGGAGGAAGTGCTCCGCAAGCAACTGCAGGTCATCGATGCGCTCGCGCAGCGGCGGCAACTGCAGCGTGACGACTTCGAGACGATAGTAGAGGTCTTCGCGGAACTTGCCTTCGCGGACCAACTCCAGCAAGTCGCGGTTGGTAGCGGCAATGATGCGCACATCGACAATGCGCGGTTGATTGGCACCAACGGGACGAATCTCGCCGCGCTGCAACACGCGCAGCAACTTGACCTGCACGCTTGGCGACGTTTCCGCAATCTCGTCCAAGAAGATCGTGCCGCCATCCGCCGCGCGAAACAGCCCCTCGTGTGCCGATTGGGCACCAGTAAACGACCCCTTCTCGTGACCAAACAGCTCGCTCTCGATCAACTCTGGCGCAATCGCACCACAGTGCAGCGGGATGAACGGCGCATTGCGGTGACGTCCATCAAAATGTAGCGCCCGCGAAACCAGTTCTTTGCCAGTGCCACTTTCGCCGTAGATCAACACGGTCGAACGCTTCTCGCGCAAACGGGCCACGCTGTCGGTGATCGACGCAATCGCAGGCGACTGCCCCATGAAGTCCGTCATGCGATAGCTGGATTTGGTCGATTCTTCGGCCCTTACCGGCAGCGTCTCGAGCAACGAACGATCGGAGATGCTGCGTTCGACGCGACGTTCGCCGGTGACATCCCGCAACATCAGCAAGATATCGCCATTGTCCAATCGACGAATCGCCAGCGACAATTCGTGCTCGCCGCCATCGCTATCGAGAATCGGCAACGATGCACTCGCCACCCCACTCGTCACGATTTCGACCACCCGCGCCGCCGCCTGGCCGATGGTCGCCAATGGCACGCCCACGGCAAGCTCACCCAGCGCGCCGCAAACCTCCGGATCGAACGATTTCACCGCCAGCTGAGCGGAGAGCGTCAAGACCGCCAATGCCTGGTCGCCAGCCCGTTCCTGGCTGAGTTCTTTAAGCCCTTCGAAAGCCGCGCCAAGCTCCGACAACTGCTGCTCTGACCGCGTCAACTTGTCGCGCAACGCCGCATTCTCGCGATCCAAGCGCGAACGCGCATCTTCGAGCCGCAACATCACGCGGATCCGGGCGACCAACTCTTCGCGATCGACCGGCTTCTGGATGTAGTCGACCGCACCGAGCTGGTAGGCCGCCAACTTGTCCGACTCGTCGCCCATTCGCCCAGTCAGGAAGATGACCGGGACAAATGCCGTGCGCGGGTCGTTCTTGAGGCGGCGACAAACCTCGAAGCCACCGATGCCCGGCATGACCACATCGAGCAGGATCAGGTCAAATGATCGCTGCATGGACATCTCGATCGCGTCGTGACCGCTCGTCACCGACACAACTTCGAACTCCGTACCCCGCAGATAGAGCTCAATAAGCTTCAGGTTCTGCGGCGTGTCATCCACGACGAGAATGCGCGCCATTGGATTTCACCATACGCTGTTGGGATGCAACAGCAACCGCGGCTGCCTTTGTGGTTCCTGGTGGTCAACTGGGCGTTGATCCTCTCAGCCTTCATTCTCGGCTCCTATTTGGGCAGCCAGAGGGTCAATAGTCTGCCCGATCCGCAGCGATCGGCGCTTGAGATCGTTTACCAACAAGTGCTGGATTCGCATATCGAGCCGCCCGACGAACACGAACTGCTCGAGCGCGCGATCAGTGGCATGGTCGACGGACTCGATGAATACAGCCGCTACATCCCGCCGGCCGACGTCGCCACCTACGATGAGCACAGCACCGGCAACTACCAGGGCATCGGCGCCAAGATGGTCACCCACGAAGATGTCGTGGTGGTGCACTACCCGTTCCCCGGCAGCCCCGCCGAGAAAGCCGGATTGCTACCGGGCGACCGTGTCGTAGCCGTCGACGGCACCCAACTCAGCGACGCGGACACCCGCCGCAACGTGGTCAACCTGGTGCGCGGCCCGGCCAACACCAACGTCGTGCTCAGTATCGAGCGTGACGGCGAGCAGCTCGACGTCGAAGTTCCACGCGGCAGCGTGCAGCGACCGTGCGTCAAGTGGGCCCACTTCATCGACCGCGACAAAGGACTCGGCTACCTGCACCTGACCGGATTCCATCCGACCGCCGCCCCCCAAGTGCTCGCCGCCATCGAGGCGCTCGAGCAAGAAGGCACTCTCAACGGCCTGATCCTCGACCTTCGTTTCGACGGCGGCGGCAGCCTCGACCAGTGCCTGGACATCGGCCGCGCGTTCTTGCCATCGGGCATCATCGCAACCCAGAAGCGCCGCAGCGGCGACGACATCGTCTACCAAACGGATCCGTCCATGTGCCGCTGGCCTGACCTGCCGCTCGTCGTGCTCGTCAACGAAAACTCCGCAAGCGCCAGCGAAGTCCTCTCCGGCGCGCTGCAAGATCACGGCCGCGCCATCATTGTCGGCAAGCGCACACACGGCAAGGGATACGTCAACACGGTCTACAGCTGGGAAAACCGCGACTTCAAACTGAAGTTGACCACGGGCAGCTACCGCACCCCCAACGGCCGCAACATCGAACGCAACCAAGCGACCAAGGTCACCACCGCCAACAAGGATGAAGGCGGCATCATCCCCGACATCACCGTCGACACAACTCGCGAGCAGCAGCAGTACATCTTCAACGTCCTGCACAACTCAATCGAGCCCCCAAAGCAGTTCCGCGAGTCCTACGCAGCCGTAGCAAAACGCTACGAGTTCCCCGTCGAGCAGCCCCCCCAAGCCGACCGCGACCCACAGTTCGCCGCCGCAGTCACAGCCCTCAAGAAGCGCATCGACGACCAGTAACCGCAAGAATCTGCGTACCGTACCTGGTTCAAACCACAGATTCGGCGCTTGCGCCGAATCTGTGGTTTGAACCAGGTACGGTACGCAGATTCGGTACGCGGAGCTAGCGCTTGACCGCGGCCTTGATCAGTTCTTTGAGGCGCTCGGGGTCGGTCGTCGAGGTCTTGCACATGAAGCCGCTCTTGTGAGCGAAGCGCACGTCGGGCATGCCGTCGAGCTGTGAGAAGTCCAGGCGCGGGTCGTCCTCGTAGCGACTGATGCCGTAGCCTTCGCCGCGACGATCGGGATAGACCGTCGCGCCGATCTCTGCTTCGAGACCAGTGGCGCGAATGAAGCGAGCCACGCTGCCGGATGGTTCGTCGGGCATCTCATCGTTGCGCGGCAAGAATACGGTCTCGATGACGTCGTCGCCGACGGCAACGGACCAGCGTTCGCTCGACTTACCGACCAGTTCGATGCCTTCGCGAACGTCGCGCAGGTAATCGAGCAAGTCGGCGCCGACAAATCGCATGTACTCGTAAAGCGTCTCGCCAGCCACGTGCTCCGGCTGCGCCGCGAACCGACGTAACAACGTCATGTCGATCGGCGAGTTCATCTGCGACACCGCACGCCGTGGCACACCCAACCACTCCGCCGTCTTCTTCGGGCCGCGCGAGTCAAACCACTCTGCCGGTTCGAGCCAGTCACAGAACTTCAACGCATCTTCGTAGAGACCCAGTGCATCGAGCACCAAACTCAACGAACACGTCGGCGGGTGCTCACGCGGGAAGTGATGGTGGTCGAAGTTCTGCAGGGCCGGATCGTGCGAACCACCGATGTCGACAATCGCGATGGCCGCATCCGCCAGCTCTTCGGCGGTCGGATCGCGCCGCACGACCGGGCAGCCATACTTGGCAATCAACACACAACAGGCGAGCAGGTCATCTTTGTGCGCGCCACCGGGGTGCGTCACGATTCTGGTAGGTTCCGACATGCAGGAGTTGTCGGCGAAGATGGGCAGTGCGTCCACAGTCAGCCCGCCGTTCCGAGCAGCAAGCGCTCGCCGCCGCGAAACAAGATCCGGCATGTGGCCGAGTTGCCCGATGCGTCGAACTGGCTTGCGAACACTTCCGCCTTGATGCCCTTGTCGACATCCACATCGCCAGGGTTCGCGGTCACCCGCATCGTGACCTGACGACCACGCCGATAAGCCAGACGCAGTTCGAATACATGCTGTTCATGCCACAAGTAATGGCACGCCCTACTGCTTGGTTGCGGCCTTGTCGCCGACAACGATCGTCGCATCACCCTTGGTGAACGTCAGATGACACTTCACCACGTTCGACGCAGCGTCGTAGCTGGTCGCAACGGCCTCCGCTTTGAACCCGTTCTCGTCATAGACCGCGAACCGGAATGGCGTGCGAGTGATGATGGATTGAATATCGACGTTGCCCGGATTCGCAACCACGACGACCGTGCAATCATCGCCAGAGACGCCGGTGACCGTGCCCTCCAGAGCCGGGACAGAGAACCCGGTCCAGACCGAACCCGCTCGCGCTTCGGCAATCGGAATCGGCACTATGCGCTGCTCCTTGAGTCGCTGCAACTCGAGCGCCAGGTACTCCAAATGCCTATCCTTCTCGGCAAGGCGCTGCTGAAGAATCGCCACTTCGCGGTCGTGTTCTTCGCGCAAGAGGTGGTCGGCGCTACTGCAGCCACTCACCACTGCGGCACTGAGAATCAAACACAACGGGACGAGGGTGCGGACATGATGCCTCATGGTTGGCTCCTGGGGTTGGGGTCAGCAGCCCTGGAGAAGCTGCAAGGTTGGGCAAACGGAGGGGAGTCCTCGTCTCGGACCCGAGCGATGCTACTCCTAATCGGGCGACCCGCGGCTAGCGGCCGAACGCGTAGAGCTTCGAACGCGTGCGAATGTAGATCGTGCCATCAACGATCGCCGGGGTGGCGACCAACTGCTCTTCGAGCGCGAGCTCGTGCACGATCTCGACGTTGTCGGCAACTTTGAGCACGTAGACCGTGCCGGCGCAGGAACACAAGATGACGTGGCCATCGACGCCAATCGGAGTTGCGTAGTATTCGCTGCGGTCGTCGAGGCGATGACTGCGAAAGCGCGGCTTGCCGGTCTTCGCGTCGATGCAATTCAGAACCCCGCCAGCCTTGATCAGGTAGATGCGATCACCGTAGAGCAACGGCGATGCCACGTACGGAATGCCGCGGCGGTAGCTCCAATCGATGTGCGTCTCGGTCACATCGCCTTTGCCGCCAGGACGGATCGACACCATGACGTTCTTGCCCTGCTGCGGGAAACGCATCAACCCCATCCACTCCTGCTTCGCGATCACCTTGTCCGCGTTGCGGTCCAAGAAGTCGAACACGGTCAACATGCGACCCGGAGGCATTTCGCTCCGACTGAGCGAACCATCACCGTCCTTGTCCAGCACGGCAAACAACTTCTCCGGATCGCTGCGCTGCTCTTCGGTCAGATCGAGCGTCACTGCCAGCCCGGCAAAGAAGCGGTCCGGCCCAGCCGCGGACGCAGTCGACCACGCCGCGAAGTAGAGACGGTCCTTGTTGCCCGTCGGCGTGGTGCAAACGAGCGGCGTAAAGCCCTCGACGCGCCACGTCTCCTTGCCGTTGTCCGGATCGAACGAGATCACACTGCCGGAACTCGCGATGATCAATTCGGTGCCGCTCTCGCTCTCCCAAAAGTAGGGAGTCGCGTGCGACATCTTGAACGCCGGTCGAGGAATCGCCCACGCCTCTTCGCCGGTCGCTTCGTGAAGGGCGTAGAGCTTGCCGTCGGGACAGCCATCGCGAAGCAGGTAGAGCTTGCTGTCGTGCAACGCCGGAGACGTGCCACAGCCGAAGTCGAACTTGCCTTCGGGCAATCGCTTCTGCCAGACAACTTCGCCGCTGTGTTTGCGAGCGATGACTCCGTAGGACGGAAAGTAGAAAAACACCCGTTCGCCATTGGCACACGCAGTCGGCATCGCGACGCCGGCGTCCTGGTGGCTGAACTCGAGGTTCTTCGGCCCATCGATCGCAAACCGCCACTGCTCTTTGCCGGTGGCACGATCGAGCGCGAGCATGAACAACTGCTTGCCGTCGTAGCCGGTCAAGAAGATGTGGTTGCCGACGACGCAAGGCGACGATTCACCCGCGGGCAGCGCAACTTGGTAGCGAAGACCGCTCTCAAGATCAAACTGCAACGAGCTCGCACCCACCGCCCGCGAGGTCGATCGCGCGCCCAAGAACTGCGGCCAGCTCTCGGTCGCTTGCACGTCAGCCGGCGGAGTCTCAGGCGATTGGGCGCAAAGCACCGCAGACAAGGCAAGGACGGTGATCGCGCCGTGGTTCATCCGCGCAGACTAGTGCAGGGCCAGCGATGCCGCTACGGCCGTCGGTCCGCAACCAATACGGTGCACCTGCGCCCCCGACTCATCACCGTGGTATCCGCCACCAGTTCGAAACCGTTGGCCGCCAAGAACGCGCGCGGTCGCGCACAGCAGCCAAGCGGGTGAAGGATCAGGCGAACCGTCGTTCCGCTCCCCCACGATTGCTGCATGACCGCCAACCCACCGCGCAGGATCTCAACCATGTTTGCCGAGCCCAATCCAGCCAGACAAACGACCTCGACTTCATCCGGAGCGAGTCCCGACAAGCCGTCCCCGAGTCGCAAGGCAATGCGCCGGGCGCAGTGACTGCGCCGGACCTTGCGCTCAGCGTCTTGCAGGGCATGCGCTGACCGATCAATACCGATACTGAGTTTGGCGCGCGTGCGCCGCGCCACCAGGATCGGCAAGATCGCATGGTTGGTGCCAACATCCACGAACACGCGCGTCGTCTTCGGCACCCACGAGGCGAGCGCATGCAAACGCGGGGTCGCGCCGAGCTTGCTGGTGATGACGCGTTGCTCGCTCGTCATTGCGTTCATCAACAGCCGTTCTGCACTTCGACCTTGTGCGCCGCACCAACCACCTCTTGCACATAGCGCGGCACGCCAAAGCCAGGCAACAGCGTCCGCAACTCAGCAATGATGTCGAGGCCGCGCTGCGTATCGACTTCGAAGTGCGCCGCGCCCGCGACCGGATCGAGCTGACTCATGTAGTACGGCATCACGCGAACGTCGAGCAACGCGCGCGACAACTGCGCGAGCACTGCGACGTCATCGTTGATCCCGCGCAACAACACGCTTTGGTTGAGCACCGGCACGCCAGCCTTGACAAACCGCAACAAGGCAGCGCCACACGCTTCGTCGATTTCGGCGGGATGGTTCGCATGCACCACCACGGTCGGCGCAAACCTCGTCGTCGACAACAACGCCAACAAGCCATCGGTGACGCGATCAGGAATGACGATCGGCAGCCGCGTATGGATGCGAAGCCGACGAACGTGCGGGATGGCCTCAAGCTGCGTGACCAACTCCGACAACCACTCGTCCCCGCGCATCAGTGGATCGCCACCCGACAGGATGACCTCCTCAATGTCGGGGCTCTCCGCAATCACCCGCAGCGCCGGCTGCCACTCCGCCAGACCAGACGGGGTTTCGTCATATGGATAATGCCGACGGAAGCAGTAGCGGCACGCCACCGCACATACCCCGGCCACGATCAGCAGCGCCCGGCCGTGGTATTTCTGCAGCATGCCCGACGCCTTGCCGGCTCCTGCCTCCCCGACGGGGTCGGCGGAGAATCCAGGCACCGTTTTGGCCTCGGCATCGATCGGCAGAACCTGCCTTAGCAACGGGTCGTCCGGATCGCCGCGGCGCATGCGCTGCAAGAATGCGTGGGGAACCAGCAGCGGAAATAGATCAGATGCCGCACGAGCGCCTGCCAGCAGGTGTTCGGGCAATTCCAGCAATTCGAGCAAGCGGTCTGGATCGCGCACCGCCTGCCGCAGCTGATCCCGCCACGCGACCCCGTCACGGGTCGTCGATGGGGCTCCAACCTCATTCTGATGCACACTGATTCTGCGTTCCACTGGCGAAGATCGTGCCGTATAGCTAGAGGATTCGCATGAGTATTCCGTTCACGAGGAGCGGGAGCGAATTTGCGCGCCGTTGAGCGTGCGTAACGAACACTAAGTAAGCGGCATCGATGGCGTCATACGGCACAAGCGATTTCAAGAAGGGTCTGAAGGTCCAGCTCGACGGGGAGCCCTACCTGATTGTCGACCTCGACTTCATGAAGCCCGGCAAGGGCCAGGCGGTCTATCGCATCAAGGTGAAGAACATGGTCACCGGGCGCGTGCTCGACAAGAGCTACCGCAGCGGCGACTCGATCGACAGCGCCGACGTCGAGGAAAAGAGCATGCAGTTCCTCTACAAGGACGGCCAAAACTACCACTTCATGGATGGCGAGAGCTTCGAGCAATTCGAACTAACGCCCGAGCAAGTTGGCGAATCCGGCCAGTGGCTTGTCGAAGAGATGCAGTGCGAAGTCGTGTTCTACAACGGCAGCCCGATCACCTGCTCGCCGCCAAACCACGTCGACCTTCAGGTCACCTACACCGAGCCAGGCGCCAAGGGCAACTCGACCGGCAACGTGCAGAAGCCAGCGACCCTCTCAACGGGTGCCGAGCTAATGGTGCCCGTGTTCATCAACCTCGATGACATCGTGCGCATCGACACGCGCACCGGCGCCTACGTCGAGCGCGTCACCAAGTCCTAGCCCTGCCGTGCTCGACGTTGCCATGCTGCAGGTGCGGGCACGCATGCTGCACAGCGCGCGCGAGTTCTTTGCGGCGCGCTCTGTGCTTGAGGTCGACACCCCCATCCTTGGCGACGGCCTGGTCGTCGAAGCGCACATCGACCCGATTCCGTGCCAAGTGCGCATCGGCACCGGCGCAGCGGTAGCGCGTCACCTGCTGACATCACCCGAAGGCCCGATGAAGCGCCTGCTCGCAGCGGGATCCGGGCCGATCTATCAATTCGCGCACGCGTTCCGTGACGGCGAGGTTGGCCGGCGTCACGCGACCGAGTTCACGATGCTCGAGTGGTATCGACCGGGCTTCGACCACCATCAATTGATGGCCGAAGTCGAAGCGCTCGTGCAGTCACTCGTGCCGCGAGTCGCCGAGATGACGTTTACGCGCCGCACCTACCGAGAGGTCTTCGTCGCGGGTGTCGGCATCGATCCGTTCGCCACGACGCTCGCAGAACTGCGCGCTGCCTGCGAACGGCTTGCGGTACCGATGCCGCCGGACTTCGATCACGGCACGATCGATGATGCGCTCGACTTGCTGCTCGTCAGTCACATCGAGCCGACCCTCGGTTCGCCGGTGCCAACATTCGTGCACGAATATCCGGCATCGCAAGCGGCACTCGCGCAGGTGGAAGAGGCGGGTGGCCACGACGTCGCCCAGCGGTTCGAGCTCTACATCGACGGCGTAGAACTCGCCAACGGCTACCACGAACTCGCCGACGCCACCGAACAGCGCCGGCGCTTCGAGCAAGCCAACCGCGACCGCTTGGCCAGTGGCCGCACCGAATTGCCGATCGACGAGCCACTGATTGCGGCACTGCAACAAGGCTTCCCTGCTTGCGCGGGAGTCGCGCTCGGCTTCGATCGCCTACTGATGATCGCTGTGGCCGCGCAACACATCGACGACGTGCGCTGCTCCTGACGCAACGCGGCAGTTTGACGCTCGGGCTCTGACCTGATCGGCGAAGGCTGCTACTGTCAGTCGATGCTTCGCTTCGGTTCTCGCGCTCTCACCTTGCTCGCAACCAGCCTGCTTGGCTGCGCATGCGCGAATCCGGTGATCGCCAAGCGGTTACCGCCGACCGCGCAGTTGCCTTACGCGTTCGACCAGCATCGCGTCATCGAGATCCTGCCGGCGTCGACTGCGGCGATCCTTGAGGTCACCTACAACCAACGCAACATCGAGTATCTGCTCGAGGGCACGAAACGCGCGCTGCTCCTCGATTCCGGACCGGGCAAGCAGAAGATGGCGCCGGTGATCGCGGCATTGACGGACCTGCCAGTGACCGTGGTGCCTTCGCACTTGCACTTTGACCACGTCGGGGGCCTCGGCGAGTTTGCCGACGTCGCCCTGATCGACGCCGAGGACCTGCGCGAACGCACGGTCGCCGGGGTGTTCACGCCGACCCCGACCGAACACCTGGGTTGGATGGATCGCGACCCGCTGCAAGCGATTCGCATCGCACGTTGGCTACAACCTGGCGCCCAAATCGACCTCGGCGATCGCACCATCGAAGTCTTGCTAACGCCTGGCCACACCAAGACGTCAGTCATGCTCTACGACCCCGCGATGCCGGCACTGTTCACCGGCGACTTCCTCTACCCGGGCGGCCTGTTCGTCGAGTCGCTGGAGCAATATCGAACCACCTTGGCGATGCTGCTGCGACGCATGCCCAAGAACGTCACGATCTACCCGGCGCACAATACCCGCGCCCGCAAGACGCCGACGTTTGCCTACCGTGACTTGGACGAATTGCACAAGGCCGTATGCACGGCACTCGACGGCTCGATCGAGGGCAAGCCATCCAACGCATTCGGCATCCCAGCAACGGCGTATCCGGTCAACCAGCGCCTGCACATGTTCGTGCTGAAATGGCCGCGCAAACCGGACGACAGCAAGACCGGACAATAACGAACCTGCTCGCAACGGGCATTCCGTAGAGCGCGGCACCGCAGTAGATTGCCTGCATGCTCAGTGCCTCGCTGCGACGTATTGCAACCAGCATCGCGCTCAGCGTGATGGCGACAGCGAACGCTTCGGCGCAGGATCCGGCTGCGACTGGTGCCGCCTCGGCACAGGACCGGGAGACGCACTGGTCGTTCGAAGCCGCCAAGCGCCCGGCCGTGCCAAAACCTGAAAGCGGCCAACCGCGCTCGGCCATCGACGCGTTCGTCGCCAAGCGACTGGCGCACGAAGGCCTCACGATGTCGCCCGAGGCCGACCGCCGCGTGCTGGTTCGACGGCTGTTCCTCGACCTGACCGGTTTGCCGCCGACGCCGGCCGAAGTGGCCACGTTCGTTGCCGACGAACGGCCAACCGCCTACGAGCTACTGGTCGACGACTTGCTTGGCCGACCACAGTTCGGCGAGCGCATGGCGCTGCGCTGGCTCGACCTGGCGCGCTATGCCGACACCAACGGGTACTCGATCGATGGCGGCCGCCACATGTGGGCTTGGCGTGATTGGGTGATTGCTGCATACAACGACAACATGCCGTTCGATCAGTTCACGATCGAACAGCTCGCCGGCGACCTGCTGCCGAATGCAACCGATAGCCAACGCATCGCGTCGGGCTTCAACCGCAACCACATGAACACGCACGAGGGCGGCACGATCCTCGAAGAGTGCCGCGTCGCCTACGTTGCCGACCGCGTCAAGACGACGGCGGTCACGTGGCTTGGCCTGACCGTTGGTTGTGCGCAGTGCCACGACCACAAGTACGACCCGATCTCGCAGCAGGACTACTACCGGTTTTTCGCCTACTTCAACACGATCACGGACAAGGGCAACGACGGCAACGGCGGCGTCAATTCGGTGCCATTCGTGCCGGTCTTCGATACAGAACAGACCACAACGCTGCGACGCCTGCAGGGCGAGATCGCTCAACTGGAATCGCAACTGCTCGCGCCCGACGACGAGCTGCAAGCCGCGCAGCAAGTGTGGGAACACGAGCAAGCGAACCTCGACCACTCGGAGCCAGTTCTGGGCCCGTGGCGCGTCATGGGGCCCAACAAGGCGGCGACCGGCAACGCAGCCTTTGCGACCGACTTCGGCCCGGAGTCCGACCTCGATCTCGACGCGCACACAGCCGACGGCGAACCGCTGTGGCAGCTTCGTGAAGATCTCGTCGACGGCAAGCCACACGCGTTGACGGCGCAGCGTTCGGCGTACTATCTGCATCGCACGATCACGACCGCGCATGCGACGTCGGTATCCCTATCCCTGGGCAGCGATGACGCGATCCGCGTTTGGCACAACGGCAGCCTGGTCGTCGACAAGAACGTGCGACGCGGCGTCAAAGCGGACCAGGAGTTGATCACGCTGGCGCTACAAACCGGGACGAACCAACTACTCGTCAAGATCATCAATGACGGCGGACCCGGAGGCGTCTACTTCAAGATGCTGGACAGCGGCCTACCCACCGAAATCGCCACGGCAGTACAGCGCCATGACCGCGATCGCAGCGACGATGACCGCGCCGCATTGATGCGCTACTTCCGCTTGACGATGCCTGCGCTCGAGCCGGTGCGTTCGTCGATCGCCAAGCTGCAGACTGAGATCGCTGCGATCCACGAAAAGCCAAGCACGACCGTGATGGTCATGGAAGAGCAGGCGATGCCACGCGAAACGTATTTCTTGGTACGGGGCCGCTACGACGTGCGCGGCGATCGCGTCACCGCTGGCACGCCCGAGTTCTTGCCGGCGATGCCCGAAGGCGCACCGCAAAACCGCCTGGGCCTGGCCAAGTGGCTCGTCGACCCCAAGCACCCGCTGACCGCGCGCGTCGCCGTCAACGGCCTTTGGCAGATGCTATTCGGCACCGGGATCGTCAAGACGAGCGGCGACTTCGGCACGCAGGGCGAACGGCCGAGTCACCCCGAACTGCTGGACTGGTTGGCGACCGAGTTCGTCGCAACCGGCTGGGACCAGAAGGCCATGCTGCGACTCATGGTCGGGTCCGCGACCTACCGCCAGGCTTCGAACTGTTCGACAGAGTTGCTGGCGCAAGACCCCGAGAATCGGCTGCTCGCCCGCGGCCCATCGTTCCGGCTGGCAGCAGAACTGATCCGCGACCAGGCGCTCGCCGTCAGTGGCTTGCTCAACACCAAGCTCGGTGGCCCGAGCGTTCGCCCATACCAACCCAAGGGCTTGTGGCGCGAGATGAGTCACTTCGGCAGCACGCCGGCGACCGAGCAGGTCTACGTGCAAGACAGCGGCGACAAACTCTACCGGCGCAGTCTCTACACGATCTGGAAGCGCACCGTGCCGCCGCCAACGATGCTCGCATTCGATGCCCCCAGCCGGGAGCTATGCACCCCGCGGCGCGGCCGCACCAACACCCCGTTGCAAGCGTTGGTGCTCCTCAACGAGACTGGCTTTGTCGAAGCGGCGCGCCACATGGGCCAACGCATCCTTCAGGAAGGTGGCGACTACCTGGCATCGCGCATCGACTTCGGCTTCGAGCTCGCCACCAGCCGCAAACCGACAAGTGCCGAACGCGACATTCTGATGGCGACGTTCACGCGTGAGCACTCGCGCTTCGCCACCGACCGGGAAGCTGCCGCCAAACTGCTCGCAATCGGCGAAGCGCCGCGCGATGAACAGCTCGACTCTGCCGAACACGCCGCCTGGACCATGGTCGCCAGCGTGCTCCTCAACCTCAGCGAAACCGTCACCAAGGGCTAAGAACGTGCGACCTGACCACGAATTCCTACAAGCCCTGACGCGGCGCACGTTCCTCGGCAAGGTGGCCGGAGGGGTTGGTGCCGCCGCTCTCGCATCTCTCGGCGGCCGCAACAACAACGCAGGCAGCAGCGCCAACAACAGCACAACCGACCCAAGCAAAGTCGGACCGCACTTCGCCCCCAAGGCAAAGCGCGTCATCTACCTGTTCCAATCGGGCGGCCCGTCGCAGATCGACCTGTTCGACTACAAGCCCGGCTACCGGGACCTGCACGGCACCGAGCTCCCGAACTCCGTGCGCGGCGGCCAACGTGTCACCGGCATGACCGCCGGCCAGACGTCGTTCCCGGTCGTCGCCCCGCCGTTCCAGTTTGCTCGCCATGGCAAATGCGGCATGTGGGCCAGCGAACTGGTGCCGCACACGGCCGGCGTCGCCGACGAGCTTTGCATGCTCAAAGGCATGCACACCGAGGCGATCAACCACGACCCCGGCATCACGTTGATCAACACCGGCGACCAGCAGCCGGGCAAAGCCAGTCTCGGTTCGTGGCTGAGCTACGGCCTTGGCAGCGAGAACGAAGACCTGCCGAGCTACGTCGTGATGCTGTCGCAAGGCACCGGCAAGAATCCGGGCCAACCACTGTTTTCGCGCCTGTGGGGCAGCGGCTACCTACCGAGCAACCATCAAGGCGTGCAACTGCGCCCCGGCAAGAACCCGGTGCTCTACCTCGCGAACCCAGCCGGCATCACCGAAAAGGCGCGCCGCGACATGCTCGATGACCTGGCGCGGCTCAACGAGCTGCGCGCCGAGACCACCGGGGACCCCGAAGCGGCGACCCGCATCGCGCAGTATGAGATGGCGTTCCGCATGCAGACGTCGGTGCCAGACCTGACGGATCTGTCCGATGAACCAGAGAGCACCTTCGAGCTCTACGGACCCGACGCCCGCATCCCCGGCACCTACGCCGCCAACTGCCTGCTCGCGCGTCGCATGGCCGAACGCGGCGTGCGCTTCATGCAACTGTTCCATCGCGGTTGGGACCAGCACCTCAACCTGGTCAAGGAACTGCGCGCCCAAAGCCGCGACACCGACCAGGCATCCGCCGCACTGATCATCGACCTCAAGCGCCGCGGCCTCCTGGACGACACCCTGGTAATCTGGGGCGGCGAGTTTGGCCGCACCATCTACAGCCAAGGCCGCATCGGCGCGCCCGGCAGCGGCCGCGACCACCACGGCCGTTGCTTCACCACCTGGCTAGCCGGCGGCGGCGTCAAGCCCGGCTTCGAACACGGCACCACCGACGCCTACGGCTGGAACATCCTCGACGGCGCCGTCCACATCCGCGACCTCAACGCCACCATCCTGCACCTCCTAGGCCTAGACCACGAACGCCTGACCTTCCCCCACCAAGGCCTCAACCAACGCCTGACCGGCGTAGAACCCGCCAAAGTAGTCCACCAAATCCTTACCTGAGGAAGTGCGTACGGTGCCTGGACAAAAAAACACTTCCTCAGTTGTGCCCGCGGTCCGCGAACCAACCACAACCGACTCACCTGGCGCGGCGCCACCCTACCTCGTCAACTGAATCGGAATCGCGCCCACGCCAGGGTGCAGTGTCACGTTCGAGGGTCCTGACCCGAAGCCAGGGTTCACGATCACGCTCACCGCATACGTGCCCTTCGGGGCTGGACGCTGGCTGTGCAGGCGACAATGACCGTTGACGAACTTGACCGCGCCACCACTGTCGGCAGCGAGCTTCAGCTTCAGATTGCGACTGCCATCTGGCGCATTCAAGAACACCTCAACGAAGTGAATCGAGCCAACCGCAGCCTCATGCCCCTTCGGCAGCCGCAAATCAAAGGTCAGCGGAATGCCGCGCTCTGCACCAACAACCAAGTCACCAACCGCCTCTTCGTCGATCACCACTTCATGCACCGATTGCAGGAACGGAGCAGCAACAACTTGGCGACCGCGAAGGTCCGCACCAGCCATGACTTCGAAAGTCAGATCTCCGGTGGGCAATCCCGACAACTTCCCGTCGCTGGGCACCTCGACCCAATCACCAAGAATCATCGTATCCTGCGGATCAGCGACCATTCGCCCGAGACCGCGAATCGGCACCGCTCGGACACCAGCCACGCGGCAGCACTTGACCAACACCGGCTGCAACGATTCGCCACCTGCATCACGAGCAACGACCCGCAACGAACCCGTGCGTTTCCCGGCAACGACCCGCACCACGGCTTCGCCGCCATAGGTGTCAGGTCCAAGATAGCAGCTGCCATAGCTCGCACCGATCGCGGGATCATCATGCTCAATCACTACGAACGTGTTGGGTGTCACCATCAATCGATCGGCATGTCGAAGTGCCGACGTTCGCTCGCCCGTTCGCAGTAACTCGCGTGACGGACCAACCGAAGCGAACCGACGAGCCGCCGCCACAGCCTTGGCTCCGGTCCACTTGTAGATCGCGAACACCCCCAGACGGGCTTCGACACCGCGTTCATCCACGGCCCGCACCTTGATGGATGCGTCACCGAGCACGAAGGCCACAGGATCCGTCACCGCAGTGACATCCACTTCCTGCCCACCCCGTTGACCACGCATCGCCACCCGGTGCACACCTGGCCGCATCGTGCAGAACCGGAAGTAGCCATCTGCATCCGTCTTTGCGCGGTAGCGGTTCGCACCTGCCCCCGCCGTCACATCCACAAAGCGACGAATGCGAATGCCATCGACGGAATACGCGTCATCGTCAAGCCCCACTTGAGTGGCTCGCAACCGCGTCGCGGTCAGTTCGACATCAGCCACGCCGTTGCCATTGGGATCGCGCACATGCCCATGCAACAGCCCCAGCGGATTGGCCACCACCAAGTCAGGGATCTTGGTATCGCCATCCGCGCGAATGCGAACGTGATGCGCACCCGAGAAGCCATGCGCATCGTGTATCCCGAACAACACACGGTCGTAGCCGTACTGCTCCGGCAGCAAGGAATCGATCACATACCGACCATCGGTATCGGTCTTCACACGATGCTGGGTCTCGCCAACGATCATCAACAACGACGCATCCCGCAGCGGCACGCCAGCAACATCGACAATACGTCCCTTGCAGAACACGCCCGGCTCAAGCGTCACCGAGGTCTTCTCGACACCGCCAACATAATCACCTAGCCAAACGGCTTGGGCCCACGCCGGGCGATAGCCATCGGCGTCGACGCCAACAAACACTGCGAGCTTCTGCCGGTTGCCCTTCTGTGCGCGCAGTTCCTCAAGCGAGAACACAAACCGACCGGCAGCATCACTGCTGGTCTCGCGAACCTCACTGAGCACCGGGTAGGCAGACCCCACCGGGCCCAACCACATGCGAACGGTGGCACCAGCAACCACCGACGCCGCCACCTCGCGATTGCGAACGATGCCGTCAACGCGCCAGGGTGCGGCATTTGCATCCGCCACCATCGACCGCACTGCGGCACCTTCGGTATCCGCATCGGCATTGCCACCATCCGGCGCGTTGCCAACCGCCGCCAACGCACCATTGGTTTCACCAGCGTTCGCAGCCCCCATCGACGGCGGCGGTGCCGAAGCACTCGACCACGACGACCAGACAACCACCGAAGAGGCAACCAACAACAGCGCCGCAAGCACCAGCGCCACCTTGCCGCCCCCCAAGCCGCCAGCAAGCGCAGCACGTTTCGTGTCCATCATCACGAACGGCACCAAGCCAGAAACCCACGTGGCACGATCGCCGTGTTCCTGATCGAGCCGCTCACGCAGCCGATCAACTCCACGCTTCAAGCGCGTCCGCACCGTGCTCTCAAGGATGCCCAGGTGCTTGGCACACTCCCGCGTATCCATGCCGCGGTAGTGACGCAGCAGCACGACCGAACGGAAGTCGACCGGCAGTTCCATGACCGCATCGACGACGTGCTTGCGCAATTGCTCCTGTGCCGCGACCTCACTCGCGGAGGGCACGCTCAAATCCGCCGCCATCGCAAGCTCACGAACCTCACGCCGCCGCTCGCCCCGCCGCCGGTTGCGCGCCAGATTGCGCGTCACGACCGTCAACCAACCCCGCCAGCTGCCCACGTCGACGGGCCGCTTCTCAAGCGCCCGTACCATGGCGTCCTGCGCCACATCATCCGCGTCGTGGGGGTCGTTACAGAGATGCCGCGCCAGGCTCCGGACAAAGTCCAGATCCGACATCAGGCTCGTTGGATCGCTAACAGGAAGGGAAGTCATCACCCTAGAGACACCGCGCCCCGTCCTCACGTTCCCGAGAATCTTCGCACGACGCCAGGGCGCAGTTCTGAACGGATCGAGTTTGTCGTTTTTTGTCGAGGCACCGCTCGAACATGGACACCGAACGGACATGCTGGGCGCGTGGAACTGATTCTAGGTATTGAAACGTCGTGCGATGAAACCGCGGCCTCGGTCGTCCGCGATGGACACGAGGTGCTTTCGAATGTGGTGCATTCGCAGATCAGTTTGCATCAGCGGTTTCGCGGCGTCGTGCCAGAGGTAGCCAGCCGTTCCCACACCGAACGGATTCTGCCGATCGTCAGCCAGGCACTGACCGATGCGAAGGTCACGCCGAGCGACTTGACCGCCATTGCCGTCACGCATCGGCCAGGAATGGTCGGATGTTTGCTCGTTGGAATGGCCGCGGCGAAGGCGCTGGCCTGGCGCTTCGACCGACCACTCGTTGGCGTCGATCACGTGCAAGCGCATGTGCACACCGGACTGCTCGCCGATCCCGACATGCCATTGCCGGCGCTGTGCCTGGTTGCATCGGGCGGCCACACCGCGCTCTACAAGTTGCTCGAGCCTGGCAAGAGCGAACGCCTCGGCACAACCCGCGATGATGCCGCCGGCGAAGCTCTCGACAAGGGCGCGTCGCTGCTGGGGCTCACCTATCCCGGCGGGCCCGCGATCGAGAACGAAGGCAAGGATGGTGATCGCAAGGCATTCAAGCTGCCGCGCACGATGCTCGACAAGGAGTCACTCGACTTCTCGTTCTCCGGCATGAAAACGGCGCTGCTCTACACCGTGCAACCGCCAGGCAAACCAAAGCCGGAAGCACCGACAGGACAACAACTCAAAGACCTCGCCGCTTCGTATCAGGAAGCGATCGTCGACGTGCTGGTCAAGAAGCTGCGACGCGCGGCCGAACGTCATCAGATGCGTTCCTTATGCATCGGCGGCGGCGTAGCCAAGAACGCCCGTCTGCGCGAACGCATCGCCCAAGACCCGGTGCTAAGCCAACTGCACCTGGTGCTACCGCCACTCGATCTATGCGCCGACAACGGCGCAATGATCGCAGGCCTCGGCTCCATCCTGTTCCGCCAAGGCAAGACGTCACCCATCGACATCGACGCGGTCGCCACGGCACAGTCCGGCGGCAAGGTCAAGATGCGCCCGCGCAAGCAGCGGCGGCAAGCCAAGTGACCGGTGATCCAGTGACGACTGATCCAGCAACCGGGAAGCCCCAAAGCCACGAGCAGCAGCTCCGTGAACTTCTCACCAAAGTGCAGAACGGTGAGCGCTCAATCGACGAGGCACTGAGGGCACTGCAGGTCACCAACACCTCGCCAACAGCAAACGCCAACATGGCCGCCACCAACATGGCAGCCGCTGATTTGCACTTCGCCACCGTCGACCACGACCGCAGCCGCCGCTGCGGCTTCCCGGAAGTCGTCTTCTGCCAAGGCAAGACCGCGAGCGATACCGCTGCCATCGCGGTCGAAATCCTGTCCCGCTCGGATCGCGTGCTGCTCACCCGCGCCGACGCCGAGCACGCCGCCGCCGTGCAACGGGCCATTCCCCGGGCAGAATACCACCAACGCGCCCGCTGCCTGACCGTCACCCCAGACGGCCAGTCGCTCACCGATCTCGCCCAGTCCGGACACGCCGCAGTGGTTTGCGCCGGCACTTCGGACCTGCCGGTCGCCGCCGAGGCCGCCACGACCTTGCGCATCGCCGGCAACCGCGTCAGCGAGTTCTGCGACGTCGGCGTCGCTGGCCTGCACCGACTGCTCGAACGCATCCCCGAAATCCGCACTGCGAACGTCATCGTGGCCGTCGCCGGCATGGAAGGCGCCCTGCCATCCGTGCTCGCCGGACTGGTCGACAAGCCGGTCATCGCCGTTCCGACCAGTGTTGGTTACGGAGCCTCGTTCGCTGGCCTGTCGGCGCTGCTGACGATGCTCAACAGTTGCGCGGCCGGCATCGGGGTCGTCAATATCGACAACGGCTTCGGCGCCGGCTACCTGGCCTCGCAAATCAACCGGGCCCACCAAAACAACTAACCCACATATCTCACCAGCAACTTGGCAAGCACGCCCGAATGCCCCGGGGCCTTCGTCAGACGGCAGGCGTTGCCTGCCGGCCGGTCCGACGGACCCAAAACCCGGCTCAGCAAGGCTCGAGCGCCGGCATGCCAGCGATGAGGCCCGCCCCGGCGCCGGACATCGTCAGGTTGTGGAGAAAACCAGTAATCGCAGTTCCGAGCACGGTCGGCTACGGTTCGCAACTCGCTGGCCCGCCCACCCGGTTGACGATGCGCAACCACTGCGCGGCCCGGCATCGACGGCGGCAACATTGACAATGGATCCGGCGTCGGCAACCTAGCGTCCCAACAGAGCATCCCAACTGGGCATCCCAGCAGAGCATCCTAACTGGGCGCCCCAACAGAGCATCCTAACTGGGCGCCCCAACTGGGACGCACCAAGTAGCCAGCACCCGAAGCGAACCAAACAACCCGCCACCACCGACCGCCCTCCAAACCCTTGACGAACACTGCCCGAACCACTCGCCCGCCCGCACGTCTCGTTCTTGAGGACGGCACCGTGTTGGTTGGTCGTGGCTTTGGTTCGGAAGCCGATGGTTTTGGCGAACTGGTCTTCAACACGTCGATGACCGGCTACCAGGAGATCCTGACGGATCCTTCCTACCGCGGCCAAACGGTGCTACTGACGCAACCTCACATTGGCAACTACGGCGTCTGCAGTGAGGACGAAGAGTCCAGCAAGCTGTGGATGTCCGGCCTGGTTGTTCGCGAAGCCTGCCAACGCGCCAGCAACTTTCGTTCGGGCAACGAACTGCACGACTACCTGGCGCAGCACAACGTGCCCGGCATCGAAGGCGTCGATACCCGCATGCTGACCCGTCGCATTCGCGATCACGGCGAGCAGCGTGTGCTGATCACGCGCGACATGGATGCAAGCGAGGCCGTGCTGCTCGAACGCGTCAAGCAATCGCCACGCGTCGCCGACGTCGACCACGTGCTCAAGGTCACGACCGACACCCAATACCCGTGGCAAAAGGGCTACGAGTCGGAGTTCAGCGCGCCGCCGCCGCACCTGACCAGCGGCATCAAGAAGCACCGCATCATCGCGTATGACTTCGGCGCCAAGCGCAACATCCTGCGCTCGCTCGCTGCGTGCGGACTCGACGTCACTGTGGTGCCGGCAAACACCCCCGCCGAAGCGGTGCTCGAACAAAAGCCCGACGGCGTGTTCTTGAGCAACGGTCCTGGCGACCCCGAAGTGTGCGCCTACGGCATCGAAGCGGCCAAACGCCTGGTGCAGGCCGTGCCGGTCTTTGGCATCTGCCTCGGCCATCAACTGCTCGCGCACGTCTTCGGCGGCAAGACCTACAAGATGGGCTTCGGCCACCACGGCGGCAACCAACCAGTGATCGACCTGACCACGGACAAGGTCGAGATCACCTCGCAGAATCACAGCTACGCCGTCGATGCGGAGTCGCTCCCCGACAGCGTGGTCGTGACGCACAAGAATCTCAACGACAACACCGTCGAAGGCCTGCGCCACAAGGAACTGCCAGTATTCTCAGTGCAATACCACCCAGAAGCGGCCCCCGGCCCCCACGATTCGCTCTACCTGTTCAAGCGCTTCGTCGAGATGCTCGAAGGCACGGGCACTCGGGTTTGAGCACCTTCATCGTAACTAGCGCGCAAGCCAAAACCCGCCTCGACGCCCTGCTGCGCGAGCTTGGTTCGCTGTCGCAAAAGAAGGCCAAACTGCTGTGTGCCCTCGGCGGTATCTCGATCAATGGCGTTTGTGCAGCCGGCACCACCCGCGTGCGCGAAGGCGCGGAAATCACGTTCGAAGCGGATCACATCGACCTGATGCTGCAACTCGGGCTGCCGGTCGCCTACGCCGATGACGATCTGTTCGTCTTGCAGAAGCCGCCGGGCCTGCCGGTTCTGACGGTGCCGCAAGGGGACCCATCACTGGCCGACGCACTCGAGCGCGAGTTTCCTGGCTCCGAGTTCGTCAACCGCCTCGACCGCGATGCATCAGGACTGCTGCTTGTCGCGCGCCACCCCGAAGCCTTGATGCACCTCGACATGGCCATGGCCCGCGGGGAAATCGAGCGCACGTTCGAAGCCGTCGTGCACGGCTCGGTCGCCGCAGACGAACAAGCGGTCGAATTGCCGGTCATCGCGACCCCCGAAGCCAACTCCGAAGCCACGGCCGAAGAGCATGACGACGATGACGAGCAACCGAGCAAGGCGCACGTGACGGTCCTGGGGCGGCGCGAGGGCGCAACCCACCTGCGCATCGTGACGGCGACTGGGCATCCGCACCAAATCCGCGCGCAACTCAAGAAAATGGGGCATCCGGTTCTCGGCGACGCCAGATACGGCGACGCGCAAGCCAATGAGCACGCACGCGCGACGTTCGGTGTGCATCGCGCCCTGATTCACAGCAAGCGGCTGCAATTCACGCACCCCACCAGCACCGTCGCGATCGACGTAACTGCTTCCGACGAAGCGGACTTCGCGCGCCTGTTTCCGCAGCGCCGGCCGCGCTAGCCAACCGAGTATGGCCGCGCTGTTGGCGACGGCGACCATCCGGCCCGGCGACTGGCGGCGTTCGCCAAGCCGCAAGTCCACTAGCCATGCTGCGTAGGGGATCTGACCGGATCCTCCGATTTATCGCAGCGAGACTGGGTCCCAGAGAAAACGAGTTGGCCAGCAGCGCAGAAACAGCGCCCTGAAGGCTGCAGACTCCCCACCAACCCCTCACTCAAATATGAAGACCCTAAACATCGTGAGCGCCACGCTCCTCCTCGCTGCCACCACCACCGCGCAGTGGGCGACCATCACCCCGACGACGAGCCCGCTCGGCCGCGGCGGCATGGCCATGGCCTACAACCCAGGCACCGGCAACACGATCATGTTCGGTGGCGACACGCTCGGCTTCCCCGCCGGCACCGTCAACGAAACCTGGAGCTACGACGGTAGCGATTGGACGCTGCTGACTCCGACCGCGTCCCCCGCCGCAAGAGCTGGCATCAAGATCGCCTACGACGTCGCCGGCGGCGTCATGGTCATGTATGGCGGTGGCCCACCCGGCTTCTTCGGCGGCCCGGCTACCGACGAAACCTGGACGTTCGACGGCACCACCTGGACGCAGGTCTTCCCGACCACCACGCCCGGTGGCCTGGTGCTCTACAGCATGACCTACGACATCGCGCGCAGCCGCACGGTTGTCTACGGCGGCCAGCCCGACACGTTCTTTCCGATCGACTCGGACAAGACCTGGGAATGGAACGGCACCGATTGGACGGAAATCGTCGGCGCAAACCAACCCGGCCCGCTAGAGCGCGCCGCCATGTGCTACCACTCCGGCATCGCCCGGACCGTCATGTTCGGTGGCATCGATCCCCAGACCGGCGGCGTCAACACCGTTTGGCTGTTTGACGGCACCACCTGGACGGCCGCACCGATCACCGGCACCGCGCCGGTCGCGCGCACCGGCGCAGTCATGAGCTACGACGACACGACGGACCTGATCGTCATGAGCGGTGGCCAAGACTTCACCAACGGCACGCCCTACAACGACACGTGGCACCTCAACCTGACGACCAACACCTGGGCGATGTCCCCGAGCACGCGGGCCAACGCCCACCTCGACGGTGGTCAGGTCTACGACTCGGTGCGTCAAAAGACCGTCGGCTTCGGTGGCTACAACTTCCAGACGTTCGTCGCCTATGACACGACCGAAGAATACGGCGCCACCAAGTCGACCTTCGGCACCGGCTGCGCTGGCTCGAACGGCACCCCGGCCCTCGACTCGAATGGTGCGCCGCGCCTCGGCTCGACCTTCGATCTCAACGCCACCAACATCGCGACCGCCGCCAACCTGGCCGTCTTTGCGCAAAGCTTGTCGAGTGTCGCCCCGATCGCGCTCGACCCGATCGGAATGATCGGCTGCACCGCCTACGTTGCCCCGACCGTGCTGACCTCGGTCACCGGCACCGCCGGCTCGGCGACGCTGTCGATCACGCTGCCGTCGACGGCCGCACTGGTTGGCACCGTGCTCAACTCGCAAGTGCTGTCGTTCGACCCGAACATCAACGCCCGCTGGTTGACGGCTTCGAACGGTCACACCGGCACGCTCGGCCTCTAGGCGTCAGAGCGTCGCATCGCGGCGCAACCACCAAGTTGGCCTCACCGCCAACTTGCGTCCCAAGAATGGACGCGCACGCCGCCGGCCATTGCCGGCGGCATTCATTTCTACAGCAAACCCAACGATCGAAACTTCATGAATCGTCTCGCGACTCAGCTCCTCACGACCACCCTCGCCACTTGCTCAACCGTGCTCGCGCAATGGGGCCCGATTGCCGCAGTAACGCCTCCGTCACCGCGCAGTGAAGCCCTGCTCGCCTATGACTTGTTCGCCAACCAGATCCTGATGATCGGCGGCAACTTCACCAACGAGTTCTGGAGCCTGAGCAACAACACGTGGACGCAGCTGACCCCCGCAACGCTGCCGCCAGCGCGACGCCGCGGCAACATCGGCGTCGACACGTTCTCCGGTGAACTCCTGCTGTATGGCGGCCAAGACGGCACGTCCAGCACGGCCATGGATGATTCGTGGCTATGGAACGGTACGACGTGGCAACAACTCACGCCGACCGTCACGCCAGGTGGATTGATGTGGCATGGCATGGCGTTCGATTCCGTTCGTAGTGTCACGGTCGCGTTCGGCGGCCGCCGCGACCTCTGGAACCAGAACTCCTACCTCGACGAGACCTGGGAGTTTTCGCAAACCCTCAACCAGTGGACGCAGGTGTTCTCCGCCTTCACGCCACCGGCAGCGACGACCCCGGCTCTGTGCTACCACCCCTTCCTCAACAAGATCATGTCGTTCGGCGGCAAGACTGGCGCGAGCACGGCCAGCAACGAAACCTGGGTCTACGACGGCGTGTGGACCCAGATCAACACTACCGGCGTGACCCCGCCCGCGCGCAGCGGCGCGCAACTGTTGGCCAACTTCAGCCGCACCCTGGTCGTGCTCGTTGGCGGCCGTGACGCGATGAACAACATCCTCAACGACACGTGGGAGCACGATGGCACCCAGTGGCGCGAGATCACGAACATCTACGGTGGCATCTACCCGCCGCGCGCCGAGATGGCGATGGCGCACGACCTGATGCGTGACCGACTGGTCAGCTTCGGCGGCAAGGTCGCGAACAACGGCTTGCGCAACGACACCTGGGAGTATGGCGCGCAGTGGCAACCGTTCGGCATGGGCTGCGCCGGCAGCAACGGCACACCGACGCTGACCCCCGGCACGCCACCCAACATCGGCGGCGTGGCCTCACTGCAGATCGGCAACACGCCGCTGGCCAGCACGTTCGCGTTCGTATCGATGGGATTGAGCCGCACGCAATGGGCCCTTGGTAACCTGCCCGCGCTGCTCGACGGCCTCGGCATGCCCGGTTGCCGCACCTACACGAGCGCCGACCTGCTCGTCACCATCCCTGCGAGCAACGGCACCGCCACGTGGACGTGGAACGTGCCGGCGCAATCGATCTTGCTGGGCGAAGCGCTCTACATGCAGGGCGTGACGTTTGACCCGGGTCTCAACGCGCTCGGCCTGGCGGTTTCGCCGGCAGCGACGATGGTCATCGGCAACTAGTGCGCAACCGAACTCGCATGGCGAACAGTAGCCATGCGAGTCCGCTACCGGAGTGGCGCTCTGCCCGAAGCGGCGCAACATGCCCGGCGCCATTACCTACCTACTTCAGATCTAGAACCCCTGAAGAGCGGTCGGTCAACGTCGCGACATTGGCGCGGTAGTTGGTGTTGCTGCGCAGCGGCGTGTTCCAACGCAGGCTGCGCCTATCGGCAATGCCGCCGAGCGCGCGCGCCGCACCGGCACGCGTCACGGCACTTCGCGAAGTGTCGACAAGCACCTGCAGTAGCGGACCGACCTGGCGACGATCGCCCACTTCGGCAAGCGCCGTAGCGAGAGCCACCTGCATCGCGTAATTGCTCTCGCCATCGGACAACCGCTTCGCCAACGCTTCGGCGACCTTCTCATCGCCGAGATGTCCGAGTGCGATGCTGGCCTTCTGCAACAACTGCGGACGGCGATCACACTCCTCGATCACCAGATGCAGCGTTTCGCGAGCGCGCAGTTCGCCGATCATCGCGAGCGCTTCACATATCGAAGCAGCAAGTTCGCCCTTCGCGAGGTTCATCCGCAAGCGCCGCTTTAGCGCCGGCATCGACTTGTCGGCGTGCGCAAGCCCCAGGCCGATTGCGAGCGCACCAACCGCTTGCGGGTTCTTGGCACGCGCGAACTCGCGGCGCAGTTCTTCGACGACCAACGCGTCGACAGCGCCAGTTTCGCGGTAGTGATCCGCGGCCAGCAGGCCGAGTGCCAACGCGCACCAAGGCCGTTCGATCGACGCCGACGCCCTGCGGAACTCACGCAGCAGCGCACGCCGCGATTCCTTGCCGCCAATCTGGCCGAGTGCCAACATCGAGAAGCTGCGGGTCTGCGCGTCCTTGTGACCATGCCACGCATCGAGCAACGTCTTGATGCAAACGTCCGAACCGTGACTGCCGGACTGCACCATCTGGCCAAGCGCGAGCGCACAGGACTGCGCCAGAGCGTGGTGCGAGCGGCGGCGCTTGCTGCCGTCATACGAACGGCCGGCAAGCACACTGGCGAGGCGGCACTGGTAGCGTTCTCGCTGCACGCGATCATCAACGACCAAACGCGCAATCGCCGTCGGACAGTGCGCCTGCACTTCTCGATCACCACGACCAACTTCGGCACGCATGTAGCGATCCAGACACGCAAGCACGTCCCGCTGCAACTTGGCACCGGCGTACTTGTGATGATCGATGTCGAGCAAGCTCATCGCCTGCACCGCAGCAACGCGCACGTCGCGACTGTTCTCGCCCTGATCGGCGAGCACCTGCGACAACACTTCGAACGCCGAGTGCTTGGTCGCCGTGACCGAGGAGTTCTTGGCGAGCAAACCGATGCCATAGGCCGCGAACGAACGCGTGCGATCGTTGCTCGCCGCCTTGCGCGCCACCCGCGCAGTGTCCTCATCGAGCACGATCGCGCCCAACACGTCCAACGAACGGGTATCGGTATGCCCCGCAAGCCCCAACGCCAACGCCGCCGTCTCGCGAATGACTTGATCGCTGTCTTGCAGCCGCGCAACGATCACGTCGAACACCTCGAACTCCGGATGATCGAGGCCGATCCGGCCGAGTGCCAGCAACGCCGATGCCGTGACTTCGCGTGGTCCACTGGCAACGGCTTGCCGCAAGGCCGGCAACACGTCCGCAATCACCACGGCGCGATCCGGCAACAACACCGGACGACGCGTAGCTCGCGTCGCACCGAGATAGAAGTCGTCCGAACCGGTCGCCGTCGGTCCCGCCAACTGCTTCTGACGCAGGTGACTGTCTTGGTTGAAGTCCCACCACAATTGCCACGTGGTCAGGTCTTCGCCAATCGGCGCACCGCGCGGCCCCGTTCTTGGCGCGGCCGCCCCCGGAGCAGTTGGCGCGCGGCCACCCGCAGGTCCCGTTGGGCGACCTGTCGTGGGACCGCCTGGAGTGGCCGATGGGCCGGCTGGACCACCGGTTGCCGGGCCACTCGGCTGACGCGGCGCCGGACCAGACAAGCCAGGATTGCCAACGCCAGAACCCGTCGGCAGAACGACAACAGGCGGATCGCCCGAAGGCGGCTGGCTGCTGCCGGGAAACTCACACTGACCAACAAGCGAACAGCTACACGCAAGCACGGCACCGAGCACAAGGGCTGTGGCCGAAGGGGGATTCAACGAACTCATGTCTTACCTTTTTGGACGCAGGTAGAGGCTGTCCTTCCTAGTCCCGCCAAACGGCAAGGTCGCCACATGCAGATAGATTTGCGCGCCAAACCTGCTGTGCCGCGATCACCTCACAGGATGTCGAGCACGCCCGCATTCTGATCCGTCAATGTCTCGACGTTGGCGCGGTAGTTGATGCTCACGCTGATTGGCGTGTTCCACGGCAAGTCGCGCCGATCGCAGATGCCGCCCAATGCCGCGGCGGCGAACGCGCGGGGCAGCGCACTCTGCTCGGTATCTAGCAACAACTCGGTCAGTGGCTCCATCGAGCGGCGGTCGCCGATCAATGCTAGGGCCGAGGCACACGCCGCCAGCGTCACCAGGTTGGCCTTCGCTTGCATACGATCCAGCAACTTTGGCGCCGCTTCCTTGTCGCCGAGCTTGCCAAGAGCCATCGCCGCTTGCACCAACAGCTGCGGCCGAAAACGCGCTTCGTTGAGCACTTGATGCAAGTCGCCGGCAGCGCGCTGGTCGCCCATCAACGCAAGCCCGATGCACAGGTAGCCAGCCATCTGCTGCTTCGCGGAATCCTGCTGCAATCGCTTGCGCAAGGCATCCCCTGCGTCTTTGGCGCCGGCCAGACCAAGTCCCACCGCCAGCGCACCAACCAGGTCCGGGTTCTTCGCCACGGCAAACTCATCGAGCAGAGTTTCGGCAACCAACGTATCGACGCCGTGAGTAGAATCGGCGCGCTTGTTGGCGAGAATGCCAAGCGCCACTGCGCACCACGGACGCAACTGGGTCTTGCTGGCACGGTCGAACTCGCGTAGGAGCACCGCGCGATTGACGGCACCACCAATGCGGGCGATCGCCATCACAGCGTAGCGACGAGTCATCGCATCGCGGTGCTCCCGAACGATCGACACCAACCGCCTGCTGATCGCGGCATCGACCGACGCCTCGTCGTCGTATGGGCACGCGAGTCGACCAAGTGCCTGCACACACGATTGCGCGATGACGTTGCCGCGCAGCTTGCTGCCCTTCTTGCTGAGTTCGCGGCAGAACAGCTGCTTGCAATGACGTACATCATCACCGGCGACCCGCACCATGGCGATCGGCACGTGGGCCTGCACGTATTCCGCACCCGGGCCGAGGTCGCGCACGAAGTACTGTTCTAGCGCCGTCAGCACCCGGTCGCGCAGCCGCAGCGATTTGTAGTCACGCTCTCGCAACCGGAGCAGGCCAAGGCCGTGAATGACCGCGACCTTGATGTTGCGGTCACGCATGCGGTCACTTTCGAGCAGGGCCTGCAGCAGCTCGGCAACGCGCGTCTTGACCGCAATCGAGTCGCTCTCATAAGCCGTCAAACCCAGTGCATACGCGCTGAACGCTCGCGTGCGTGCATTGACCGTGCCTCCGGATGCCGTGCGCCCGACATCGCTGTCGGTGAGCAATCCGGCCAACAGATCGATCGAATGGCTGTCCGCTTGCGCGGCAATGCCGATCGCCAACGCGGCCGTTTCGCGCACTTCCTGGTCGTGCGCGGCCAACCGCTCGCGGAACACATCGAGCAGCCGGAACTGCGGATGGTCATGACCAATCTTGGCCATCGCAACCAAGCTCGACGAGGTGATGTCGCGCTGATCGGTCGCGTCGAGCGTGCGCTTCAACGCGGGCAGCACGGTATCGCGCGCTTGCCGCATCGTCGGGCGCATCGCGGCCGTCATCGCCTTGCGTGTCGCCCCGAGATAGAAGTCGTCGCTACCGGTCTTCACCGATGCGTGCACCGCGCTACGCAGAGCAAGGTATGGGTTCTTGTTGAACTCCCACCAGTAGTGCCACGCGGTGGTGTCGGGTTCGATCGTGACGCCACGGCGACCGCCAGTTGTGGGACCAACACCAGGGCGCGCCGCACCACCGGTGCTTGGCCCAGCCGGCCCAGCCGTTGCGGGTGCGGGAGCGCCTCGCCCGGAAGGTCCTCCAGGCCTAGGAGCAGACGGCCCTGACGGTCCGCCGGTCGACGGCCCACTCGGGCGCGGTGCCGCAGGCCCCGTTCCACCAGGGTTGATGATGTCACCCGGACCGCGATAGACGCCTCCTGGCGGGGGCGGGGGCGGAACATACTGGCCGCCATGAGCAGCCAAGTCCGGGGCGAACATCGCGAGCGCGGCGGCGATCATCGCCGCCTTGGCCATCGAGAGGGCAGGCATACTCTTCTCCTTGGAATCGGGGGGGGTCCGAAGGAACTAGTCGGCCCGATGCTCGGGTAGCCGCGAAAAACTCAAGCAGCGCGCATGGCACTGCGGTTGCACGGGCGTGTTGTGCAGCGACCGTTCGTGTGGCGCACTAGCGGCCGAGGGCGGCGAGCACTTTCGCACGCACCTCGTCGGCACCGCACTCGACCTTGTCCATGCCCTTGCGCACGAGCAGCTCGACTCTGCCCTCACCCGCGTTACGACCGACGAAGACCTGCACGGGCATGCCCATCAGCTCGTGATCCTTGAACTTCGCGCCGGGTGACATCGGTCGATCATCGAGGCAAACATCAACACCGGCCTGAGCCAGTTCTTCGTAGAGCTTTTCGGCCAGAACTTTTTGTTCGTCACGCTTCTTGTCGAGCGACGCGACCACACACTCGAACGGCGCGATCGAAACCGGCCAGACAATGCCCTTGTCGTCGTGGTGCTGCTCCACGGCCGAAGCCGGTGTGCGCGAGACCCCGATGCCGTAGCAACCCATGACGAACGGCGTCGGCTTGCCGTTCTGGCCCATGAACGTCGCCCCCATCGCTTCCGAGTATTTGGTGCCCAGCTTGAAGATGTGGCCGACCTCGATGCCGCGCGCTTCTTCGAGCGGCGCCCCGGACGTCGGATCACCTTCGCCAGCACGCGCGGTGCGCAGCTCGTGGAACTCCGGCATGCGGGTATCGCGGCCGAGGTTGACGTTGAGGCAGTGGTAGTTGGTCTCGTTGCAGCCGCACAGCAGGTTGCTGCGGTCCTTCAACGACTTGTCGGCGAGCAGCATCACGTCTTCGGGCAGCCCCACCGGACCGGCGAAGCCGACCTCCGCGCCGGTGGCCTTCTTGATCTCTTCTTCGGTTGCGAGCTCGACGTTCAACGCATCGATCGCATTGATCAGCTTGACTTCGTTGACGTCGAGGTCGCCGCGCATCATCACGGCGACGATCTTCTCTTCTTCGGCCCACGTCGCCTTGTAGAGCACGGTCTTGGCCATGCGGCCGGCCTGCCAGGTCGGGAAGAACGCTTCGAGCTGCGCCACCGTCTTCACGTCGGGTGTCTCGTGCTTTTCCATGGCCGCGACCTCGCCACCATCCGGCGCGGCGGGCAAGCGACTCGTCGCCTTTTCGACGTTGGCGGCGTAGCCACTCTCGCGGCAGAACAGGATCGCGTCTTCGCCACTGTCGGCGATGACCATGAACTCTTCGCTACCGGCACCACCGATCGCACCGGAATCCGCTTGCACGACCGTGTACTCGACACCGCAGCGATCAAAGATGCGGCAGTAGGCGTTGCGCATCTTCTGGTAGGCCTCATCCAACGCCTTGGCATCGGCATCGAACGAGTATGCATCCATCATGATGAACTCGCGCCCGCGCATCAGGCCGAAGCGCGGCCGAATCTCATCGCGGAACTTGTCTTGGATCTGGTAGCAGTTGACCGGCATCTGCTTGTAGCTGTTGACCTGCGAGCTGACGAAGTCGGTCATGACCTCTTCATGCGTCGGGCCCAGGCACATGTCGCTACCCTTGCGATCCTTCAACGTGAACATGATGCCCTCGTTGACGTAGCGGTCCCAACGACCACTCGCCTGCCACAACTCCTTCGGCTGCATGATCGGCAGCATCACTTCATTGGCGCCTTCGCGATCGAGTTCTTCGCGAACGATCTGCGAGAACTTCTTCATCACGCGCCACATCAGTGGCGAGTAGGTGTAGATGCCAGCGGCCGTCTTGACGATGAAGCCCGCGCGGGCGAGCAGCCGGTGGCTGGGAATCTCCGCGTCGGCGGGGTCTTCGCGAAGGGTCTGAATCAGAATCTGGCTAAGGCGCATATTGGCGAACGAGCGTAGCGACGAGGACGGAGCAGCGGAACGGGGGATCGCGAATCCAGCCGGTGAATCGGGCGTGACTGCGCGTGTTGCTGGTGCGCGAAGCGGGCTAGAATTGCAGCTCGATGCACCGCACCAAACTGCTTGTCCTGGCACTGCTCCCCGTGCTGCTCGCCGCGGCCCTACCGGCACAAAAGCCCTCCCCGAACCTCGTCGTCATCTTCATCGATGACATGGCGTATGCCGACATCGGGCCGTTTGGCGGCAAGATTCCGACGCCAAACCTCGATCGCATGGCCAAAGAAGGCATGCGGTTCACGGACTTCAGTGCCGCGACCGCGGTGTGCTCGGCATCGCGTGCGGCGTTGCTGACGGGCTGCTACCACCGCCGCGTCGGCATCTCGGGCGCCCTCGGCCCCAACGCCAAGCATGGCTTGCATGAACGGGAAATGACGCTCGCCGAAGTGTGCAAGCAGAAGGGCTACGCGACGGCATGCTTCGGCAAGTGGCACCTCGGCCACCACCCGAAGTTCTTGCCTAGCAACCACGGCTTCGACGAGTTCTATGGGCTGCCCTACTCGAACGACATGTGGCCGCTGCACCCGGCCTACGCGCATTTGCCAACCGCGGCCGAGCGCCGCAAGCGCGGCTACCCCGACCTGCCGTTGATCGAAGGCGTGACCGTCGTCAACAAGTCGGTCAGCGGCGAAGACCAAGCACAGTTGACGACGCAATACACCGAACGCGCCGTGAAGTTCATCGAGCAGAACAATGACAAGCCGTTCTTCTGCTATGTACCGCACTCGATGGTGCACGTGCCGCTGTTTGTGTCGGACAAGTTCAAGGGCAAGAGTGGCCACGGCTTGTTCGGCGACGTGGTCATGGAAGTCGACTGGTCGGTTGGCCAGATCCTCGACGCGGTCAAGCGCGCCGGTGTCGACGACAACACCCTGGTGGTGTTCACGTCCGACAATGGTCCATGGCTCAGCTACGGCGACCACGCCGGATCGAGCGGTCCATACCGCGAAGGCAAGGGCACGATGTTCGAAGGCGGCATCCGCGAACCGACGATCATGCGCTGGCCTGGCCGCATCCCCTCGGGCACGTGCTCCGAGTTTGCGTCGACGATCGACATCGTGCCGACGTTTGCCAAGTTGATCGGCGCCAAGCTGCCCGAACACAAAATCGACGGCCACGACATCGCTCCGTTGATGTTCGGGGAAGAAGACGCCAAGTCGCCGCACACGGCCTTCCTCAGTTACTACGGTGGCGGGCAACTCCAGGCGATTCGCGATGCACGCTGGAAACTGCACTTTCCGCACCAATACCGCACGATGGCTGGCAAGCCCGGCGGCAAGGATGGCAGCCCGACGCCGTATTCCCAAGCCAAGATCGGCCTCGAACTGTTCGACCTCGACAACGATCCCGGAGAGAGCACCGATGTGGCAGCGAAGCATCCCGACGTCGTCGCGCGACTGCAGGGTCTTGCCGACGCAGCCCGCGAAGACCTCGGCGACAAACTGACCAAGACCAAGGGCAACGGTATCCGCCCGGCAGGGCAACTCGGCAAGCACGACAAGCGCCTGACATGGTAGATGTGGTCGACTACACCTACGCCGCCCCAGAGCGCCTGACGTTCAAGATCTGGCTAGCCGTCGTGTTTGGCGGATGGTGCCAGGCCGCATGGTGGCTCGTGATGTGCTTGATGACCTACTGCGCACTCGCCGCCGGAACGCTGCACTTCGACTTCCTCACGTTTGAAACGGAGACGGCCACGACCGTCGGCACGATCACCAACGTGGAGAAGCACGTCAGCACGCACCCGAATCGTGCCGACTCCGTTCGCTACAGCTACCAGTTCCGGTACGACATCGGCGAGCAAACGCTACGTGGCGTAGCGCACTCACGCAAAGTGTTCGAACGCGATGCGGAAGTTGAAGTGGAGTATGTGATTGCAGCGCCACGCAACGCGCGAGTAGTCGGCACAACCACGCGCGAGAGCTCGGGGGTGATGCTGGTGATCACGCTGATCTTGTTCTTCGGCTGCGTCGCCTGGACGCTGACGCGGATCACCGGCTTGCGAAACCGCGTCGACAGGATTCGTTACCAACTGCAGCAGCGACCACTGCTGACCCCGTGGGGTGTATTCCCAAAGCTGCGCCTCAACCGCGACGGCGAGATCATCACGTGGGGCAGCACCTCGCTGCTGTTCGCACCGATCACGAGCCTTCTGTTCTTGGTGATGGCCACGATCATCGTGGAAGTATGAGCGGAAGTATGAGTGGAAGTGTGAGTGGAAGCATGAGCGGAACTGTGACCCCCAAAGTGTGACCGAAGTGGCCATGGCACGGTCGGCGCCCGGCCACTAGCCGACGTAGCCCGCAACCGCGGGGTAGGCTTCTCGCCGAGGTCCACCCCCCCATGACCCAACTCGCCCGACACCTGCTGCCTGCAGCGTTCGTGTTGCTGTGTGCTCATGCCGCCGCGCAAGCACCGCAACCAGAACCGCAGCAAGTCACCAAGAACCATGACGCAAGCCACCCAGCGATCTCCGCTGGGCAGATCGCCGGTGTGCATGCCAACAACGGCGGCCTGGTCGGCGTGGCGCAGAGCTACCGCGTCACGTTTGCCGATCGTTCGGTGACGTTCCAGCCGGCGCTCGGCAGTGAAGCACCGCGCGCCCACACGATGGCGATCCAGACGGAACACATGCGCCGCGGCGATCAATTCTTGCTACAGAGCAGCAAGCAAACGCCACAGCGCCATCACAGCCGCACCTCCGTCACCTACTCGTGGCCCAACGTCGAAGAACGGTTCACGACGCGAACGGATGGTTTGAAGCACAGCTTCGTATTGGCGCAACGACCCGCTGGCGAAGGCGACTTGATCGTGCAGCTAAACATCGACACCACGCTGCACTCCGACACCACCGGTTCGCACTGGTTCGATCGCGATGAATACGGCGTCACGATCGGCGAGGTGATCGGCATCGACGCCCGCGGCAAACGCTGCACCGGCTCCAAGCGACTTCACGACAACGGCCTCGAACTGCGCCTTCCAGCGGCGTTCGTCGACAGCGCCCACTACCCACTCGAACTCGACCCGCTGATCAGCACCGCGGTGCAAGGCCTGGCGGGATACGACATCGACTTCCCCGACGTCGCCTACGATGCCGCTTCCGACTGCTATTGCGTCGTCTGGACCCAGTTTCTCGGCGGCGGCCAAACCGGCATCATCGGCAGTGTCTGGCTCGCCAGCCCACTGGCGCCCGGCTACGCGTTCGCAATCAACCAACCCGGCGACGAAGACAGCATCCGCGTCACCAACATCGCCGGCTTGGCCGTGTTCGTCTTGGTCTGGGTCAACTACGAGCCGGCTGGCAACTGGATCAGCGGCATGGCTCTCGAGCCGGTGCAAGGCCAGTCCAGCAACGTCTTCGCGATCGACGGGCCCTACGACGTCTACTCTCCGGTCGTGTCTGGCGAAGCGACGGTGCTGGACGACGATTGCCTGGTCGTATGGCAAGACTCGTCGCTCGGCTTGCTCGGCACTACGGTCACGCTCGACGGACAACTGGTCGAAACGATTGCACCGCTGACGTCGATCGCCAGCGGCGACGTCAGCGAGCCCGCCATCAGCAAGCAAGGCGGCGACATCGGCACCCACGTGATCACGTGGACGTATCGCCCGCTCGGCGCACCGGGATGGATTCGCGCGCAAGTCGTCGACCACGACATGAACCTGATTGGTCCAGCCGCGTGGGTTCAGAGCACGACGCAAAACGCCGGCTTCTCCGCGCTCGACGGCGATGGCTTCAAGTTCTTGGTTGCATGGGAAGAGCAAGAAGCTGGCAACCCTTCGACGACCGATGTCTTCGGCAAGATCCTGACGGTCGGCGCCGGCGGCATCACCTCGATTGGCGGGGTCATTCCGCTCTCGGTGCGCCCAAACATCATCGACTACGCACCGGACGTCGCCCTGCTCGGCGACAACTTCGGGCTGGCCTACATGATTGCGGATCCCGCCGCGATCTTCGACGACGACAGCTACGTGCGCGTGCTCGGTCCAGCCGGAGGAGCGATCGGCAACGAACTGCAGCTCGACGTCACCCCCGGCATCAACTACCCGTATGAGCACGCGCCGCGCCTGATCAGCAAGCGCGACGGGGATCCGGCGACGACGTCCGATGAAGGCTTGGTCGTGTTCGCCGACCAGAACACTTCGGCGACCTTCGACAGCGATGTCGGTTTGCAGGCACTCGAAGCAATGGGTCTCGGCGGCGCGATTGCCAACCTGGGTGGCGGCTGCGGTCCCGGTGGCTTGGCAGTCTCGCCCGGACCCGCGGCGCTCGGCAACAGCTTCTTGCCGCTCGAACTCTACGGCGCGCAACCACTCGCGGTCCCGTTCGTGCTGCTGGGCTTGCCCAACCAACGCGTCAACTGCGGCGTCTGCGACTTCGTCGATCCTCTCAATGCGTGGTTCGTGCCGAACACGGCCGGCACCGCCACCACGGTGATGGCCATTCCCGGTGACCCCATCCTGATTGGCTTCGCGTTCGACTTCCAGTTCTTGTCGTTCAATGTGCTCTACGTCGGCTGCCCGGTGCTGCCGGGAGCGGCGACCAGCAACATTGTTCGCGTGACGATCGACTACTGAGTCGCGAACGCGTCAACTGACAAACATGACCGCGGACGACGTCACGTTCGGCCTCGCCTTGATCGGCTATGCGCTGCTGGCTGTGCAATTCGTGTGTGCGCATGCCAAGCGCGAAGCCCGCGTACTGGCGATCGTCACGGCCACCGTGGTGGTCGCGCACGTCGCCTGCGTCTGGGGGCTTCGATTTGACTGGAGTCTTTCGGCCATGCTCGACAAGAGCCTGCCTGGGTTCGTGATCTTCCACAGCGCGCTGCTACTGATCCTGCTTGCGCCGGCCGTGCGTGGCGCGAATCGCGCATGGGTCACGACGGCGGCGTTTGCTCTGGTCACGGCGGGCGCACTCCCGGCGCCCTTTCGCTACCCAGAACTTTCGCTACTGCTGCTGCCGTTGGTGGCGATCGCGGCGACCGCGGTCGGCTGGGTGATCGTCAGCAAGCAACGACAACGGTAGCCATCCGCGGCAGCCCCAAGCAGCTACTTGACCTTGCCGAACCGCCTCTCCCACTTCGCTCGTTCGTCCAAGTAGTTCGCGATCTGGTCGAGGTTCTGCTGCGCTGCGGCACGCACTTCCCCGGCATCATCCTTCAACAGCTCCAGCAGCGGGTCCACCGAGTCCCTGACGAACGTGCGACCGAGTATGTCGGCAACCTTCCAGCGGATGCCGCTGTTGCTGTGCTGACTAGCCCGCGTCAACTGCTCCAGATACTTAGAGTCCTTGCGGCCATCGATCAGATCCAGCGCGCGACCGACGAGACTTTGATCGAACGATGCGATGTCCTTGTGGTCCAGCAGCTTCAAGGCCAACGTCAGTTGGTCGCCAGGCTCTAGGACCCCGAATATGGCATCTGCCCCATTCTCCTCGGTCGCAATTCCCAAGACACTCGCGAAGGCCTGTGCGCGCAGCTCCGCGTCGGTGCGCAGATCCTGCGCTTGCACTGCGGCGACGACAACTTCCGTGCGCTTCGACTGCAGCATCTGTTGCAACAGCTCACGCCGCGCAGCCCCATCGACATTCAGTGCGGCCGCCGCAGCGGTGCGGATCATATGCGGCGAAAGCTCTCCATTCTCGAAGACACGACGCAGGTGAGGCAGCGCTGCTTCGCTGTGGGTGCTACCAAGCAACTCCAGTAGCCGGAGCGCTAGCGTGCGGTTGCCGATCGCCCCCTCGTCGCGATCCTTCCCAATCGTATCTCGCCACTCGGATCCGTAGCACTTCTGCAGGGCAGAAGCCAACGCCTCGACGTGACTCTCGTTAACCTGATTGGCCAACGCATGACACACCCGTGAAGCATACCAATGAGGCAGCCGCGGCAGAAGTTCAAGAATCGCTGGCAGGTCCTCGACGTTCACACCGCGAGCCACCGCATCGCCCATACGCTTGGCGGAGACGTAGCTTTGGGGTTCCAAAGTAAATGGCACCGCCAACAAGCCAAGCACCTCGACGCTGCCCTTGGCCATATGCCCCAAGAACTCAGCCGCCTGAGCGTGGTAGCCGCCAGGCACCGGCATGCGTAGGATGCGAATCGCGGTCGGCACATCCGCTTCGGTGCCATGCCGACGGAATTGAGCCGCAGGGTAGGCAACCAAGCCCACCGGCAGCCTTTTCAAATCGCGCACCAAACTCAGTAGCAATTCTGGGTGGCGCTTCTGCACAGCAACCCACGCAGGCTGGTAGCCGGACGCGAACAACGGCTTCACAACATCGACCGGCAACGCCGACCAGGACTCATACGCCTCCACCAGCCCGTCCGCCCAGGCACTGGATTCTCCCGGCGAGACTTCCGGCCATTTTTGCGCAAACTGAACCAGCCCTGCGATAGCTACCTTCGGCGCCTCATTCCAGTCGAACTGGAATGACCGCCGGCCGTAGGGCCTGAGGCTAGTCGCTGCCACTAAGTCCCGCACAGCCAAGCGCACCCAGGACCTATCAGTATGATGCATCGCTTCCATTAGATGATGGCGACTGCGCTCGTTCTTCTGCCATGCACGAATTGCGCGGTCTTCTCCATCAGCAGGCAGGGCATCAAGGAACAGCGCCCATCCATCTCGATGCAGTGGTGCTGCAAACTTGTGAAATGCATCATCCAGGGCTGCGGGAACCCGCCACCCGTGATCAATCATCGAACGGAGCGCCGCCTTCACTTGATTGCTGGCCGCGGTCACGTCGAGCAGAAGCGGCGCCGCCTCCTCCGGTGCGCGCCACCATGAGAACTGGTTGACGTAGGAGCCGATGTCGTGACGCTTGCCGGCGGGCGGGAAGCACAACACGCCAAACTTCACCCACGAATGGTCATGCGCGTAGACAGCGACCTGCCGCACTTGCTTTGGGGACAGTGTCTTCACGACTGCGATGGCTTCCGCTTCGGTCATTTGGCGTGCGCTGATCGCCCGCATCGCCGCCGAGGTCCGCGTTTGGGCGTCCTTGCTGCTGAGCAACTTCTGCTTCAATGCGACGCACGCCTTGGACTCCGATTGGTGCTCAAAAAACACGCGCAGCGCGCCCAACTCATGCGACTCCGAGAAGTCGCCACCAACGATCTCGGCCGCGACTCTCAGCGCCGTCGCCTCAGGAAGCTCGTCCAACGCCCAAACGATGGCAGTCACGACCTCCGGATCCGCGGTCTTGACCTGCCCCGCCAGGAACTCTCCGACTCGCGGGTCCCTCGTACTGCGCATGACCTCCAAGGCATTCATCACCCCAAACGGTCCAAGCTCCGGAAACGCACGGATCAGGTGCGGCACAACGAGGTTGCCAAGCATGCGCAACTGCTGAATCGCCGAACGCGTTTCCGGCGTCTGGTCCCCGGTGTTGAGCACGCGAACCAGGCGATCGACGGGATCTTGCGCTGTGCCCTGTGACTGGATCGTCGAACGAGCATTCGCGATTCCGGAAGCAGCCTCGTCGCCAACCAACCGCGACAGCTGCGCATTGAGCACCGGCTGGGATTCCGCCGGGGCACCAACCATGGCCTGCCGCAACACCCGCACCGCACCCGCGACGTCTCCCTTGGTCTCAAGGATCTTCGCCGCAGCGATGGTGTGCGCGCTGTTGTCTTGCGCAACTGCCGAAGCGCCTGCGATGTTGGCCAGCCCAACGGCCAGCACGAACGAACACGTTCTGTGGTTGTTTCTCATGTGGTCATTGACGGGTTTGTCGCGGCCTAGTGTGTCATGGGCATGTGAAACAGGGCGTCGAATCCGAGCCGCCCATGCACGTTTGACAACCCCATGACTTCGGCCAACATTCTCGCCATAGGATAGGGACTCGTGATCACATCCTCGCGTATTGGCATAGCCCTGCTGCTAGCGCTGCTGGTGCCTGCAGCCTTCACGTCTGCTTGGGCGTGGCTGGTGCACGGTGGGCCGATCGAAAACGCTGTCAGCAACGAACTGGCGGACGAAGTGCGCTGCCGCGACACCGTCACGCAGCATTTCGGCAAGGCACTCCGAGCGGCATCGAAGCATGGCATCGCGCTGCAGATCGACGAAGCTGGCTTCGTGCGCGGCCCGTTCCTCGGCAGACCAGCGACACAAGCAGAACCTCCGACCGCGGGACTCGCCGAGGCAACTGCGAAATCGGCGCTGGCGAGCGGTGACAAGCAACGCGCGGCCGAGTTCTTTGCGCACGCCTACACGCAGGGGCAACTGACAGCCGAAGGATCCCTGATCTATGCGACGCTGTTGCGCCCGGAGGAGCGCAGCGTTGCAGCCGACGTGCTCGCGGCCGCTGAGGGCACGTTCGCCGATACATGGTGCGGTTCGCTGCCGTTCTCGTTGCTGCTAGCGCTACATCGAGTTCGCTACGACCTGGATACAGAACACCATCTCGACACGGCATTGCTGACAGCACAACAAGTGGATGCAGCCGCCATCCCGGCCGTGCTTGCCGAACTGATCGACGCACGCCCGACCCTCTCTGACGACGCACGCCTTGCCATGCTGCGCGCCGCGGCGTCCGCGTGCCTGCAACTGACGACGACCCCGGCGACGACCTACCCATTGACGCTCGCGGACGGCACGGTCGTCCTGCCACATGATGCGTTCCCGTTCGCACTGTTTGAAGCCGTCACCAGTGTTGTCGCGCTGCCAACCCAAACCGTCACGGCCCTGCTCAGCGAGGCGGCACGCCATGCGACCGAACAACACCCCGACCTGACCGCGACGCTACCGAACGTGCATCGCGACACCTGGAGCGTTGCCCGCCTGACGATGCCGACGAGCACGCTGTTGACCTACGTCGCGCGCACCTGCCTGGCACTCGCCATCGCTACCCTGCTACTTGGCAACCTTCTGCTCTGGCGACTATCACGGCGAGAACTGGCCCTGGTTCGCATGCGCCGCGACTTCGTCGACGTCGTTTCCCACGAACTGCGCACTCCGCTGACCGCGTTGTCGCTGAAGGCCGAGATGCTGGCGAGCGGCGACGTGCCGGCGAATCGCCAACCGCACTACCTGAAAACGCTCAATCGTGACGTGCACCGGCTCACCGATCAGGTCGAACGCATTCTTGACTTCGGCCGACTCGAACGCGGCGCCGCCCTGCACCGCGAAATCGTGCCGACCCGCAGCGTGCTGGCCAAGGGACTTCGTGCCGGCATGCCCGCGCTGCGCCTTGTCAAGCAGAACGTCACGGTCACAGTGCCACGCAACCTGCCACTGCTCGACGGCGATGTCGACGTGCTCGCCCGCGCCCTGCGCAACCTGCTGGAAAACGCCGCCAAGTACGCGCCGCCAGGATCGACCGTCGCACTGCGCGCGTTTACCGACGGCAGCACCGTCTCCGTGGAAGTCGCGGACACCGGCCCCGGCGTCGCCCACGACGAACGCCAAGCCATCTTCCAGCCGTTCGTGCGCGCCAGCAGCGCAACACCCGGCATCCAAGGCAGTGGCCTTGGCTTGGCGCTAGTATCGGCGGCGGCAAAAGCGCACGGTGGCTCCATCGACGTGCGCGACCGCGAAGGTGGCGGCACCGTCTTCACTCTACAATTGCCGATCGCCAAGGAGAGCGCTTCGTGAACCAGCTACTCGTAGTAGAAGACGACCCAAGTATTCGCGAGAGCCTCGACGACTTCTTCACGGGTCGAGAGTGGCTGGTCACCGCCTGTGAAGACATCGCGAGCGCCGAACAAGCGCTGCGCGGCCACAACTTCCACATGGTCCTGCTCGACCTTCGCCTACCCGATGGCAGCGGCCTCGACGTCCTGCGCCGCATGCGTCGAAGCGGCGACAAGACCCCCGTCATCGTCCTGACCGCCCACGGCGAAACCGACCAACGAGTTCTCGGCCTGCAAGCCGGCGCCGACGACTACGTCGTCAAACCGTTCAGCGTGCACGAACTAGACGCCCGCATCCAAGCGATCCAGCGCCGCGTCGAGCAGCCGGCGACCACCGTGCAAGTCGGCCACGCCACCATCGACCTCTCCGGCCACACCCTCCAAATCGATGACCTACAACATCGCCTCCTCCCAAAAGAGTCCGAACTCCTAGGCCACCTCCTCCGCCACCGCGGCCAAGCCTGCACCCGCGACGACCTGCTGCGCGCCGTCTGGGGCTACGACGCCACCCCCACCACCCGCACCGTCGACACCCACATCTTCCAACTCCGCAAGAAGCTAGAACACGACCCCAAACAACCCGAGTGGCTACTAACCGTTCACGGCGTCGGCTACCGCCTACGAGACAACTAAGAAGTGCGTACGGTGCCAGGACAAAAAAGCACATCCTCGCGCCCCTGGCGCGAGGATGTGCTTTTTTGTCCTGGCACCGTACGCACTAGCAGGGTCGCGTTGGTACACCGGCGTAGCGGCGGCCGGCGGTCAGTGTCTCGTTCTTCATGACGACGCTGTTTGGGGCGACGGTTGTGCGGGGGCCGACTTTTGTTCCGTAGAACAGGACGGTGGCGCGGCCGACGGTGGCGTTCTCGCCGATGTGCACGGGGCCGATCTTGAGCACGCGGTCTTCGAACGTGTGGGCTTGGAACATCGGGTCGATGGTCGCTCCGGATTCGACGGTCAACATGTCGGGGTCGACGACTTGCGCAAACGATCCGGCGAGCACGACGCGCTTGCCGATGCGCATGCCCATCGCGCGCAGGTAGATCGGCAACCACAGCGTGCCGGAGAACGGTGATAGCGGGCCGTGTGCGAGCATGCCCCACGCCATGTAGAGGAAGTCCCAGCGACAGCACCACGCGGACCACAGGCCGTGGGTTCCTGGCTTGACCCGGCCTAGTAGCAACCATTTGGCGAGCAACACCATTGTGGCCAACATGCCGCCCGCGGCCAGTGACAGCACTGGTAGCCACACAGGGTGCAGGCGCGTCGCAGCGTCCAGCCACAATAGGGCGACGAATGCTGTCACGACTGGCAGCAGGAATCGCAACGTCTCCCACAGCAACCGATGCAGGTAGAGCCAGGCGGTCGGGTCGTGGGTCAAGGTGCGATCGAGGTCGACGACTTCGCGCTGCGGCAACTCCATTGGCGGCTGGCCAAACCACGAACTGCCGGCACGGATCTGCGATGCATCCGCAACGGTCGATACCCCGATCAGGATGTTTGGCGGCAACTCGGTGCCGGCATGCACGACGGCGTGGTTGCCGACGAAGCTGTCGTTCGCAAGCGTCGTCGGCGCCACGAACACGACACCCGAACGGATCCGAGGACCGGCCAGGTAGATGCCATCTGCAAAGAATGTCTCGGCGCCAATCGAGACCTGCTCCGGCAAGACATCGAGGATCGTGCTGATCTCGCAGTTTCGGCCGAGGCGCATGCCCGCGAAGCGCAGCCACCAACGCCAATAGAGGCTGCCGGACAGCCAATTCCCGGCTCGATCCAACAGACCCGTTCGCAGCCAGATTCGCAGGTAGTCGAACGATCGCGTGTAGTAGCTGCCGACGACTACAGGCTTGGTAAATCGCAACAACAGCGCCGACATGCAAAGGCGTGAGATCACGCCGATCGCAGCGAAGCCGGCGATCAGCACCAGCAGCCAACTGTTGGACGTGGGGTTCCAGAGCCAGGCAATGGCTTCATTCGAACGGACGTCGGCGGTCACGAGCATCCATGCTGCAACCACCAGCATCGGGGCAACCAACACCCAACCGAGCACCGCGTTGCAGAACAGCAACAACAAGCCATAGGCTAACGCGGACATGCGCGCGCTCGTCGTCGGCGCTGGTTCCGGCAGCTGCTCGGCATCGCCAATGCGCACTGCCGGCACGCCATCCCATAGTTCGCAATCCCCGACTTGGGTCGCGGGCGCGACGTTGGATAGCGCGCGGACGTGTGCGCCTCGGCCAAGGGAACTGCCGCCTTGCATGCCGGCACGAATGTCGAGCGTGCTGCCCGCCGCCATCGTCACCCTGCCAAACACAATGTCGCCATCGTCGTATTCGACCAGCCCAACGATCGCGTCCTGTGACAAGGTCACGTCATCGCCGAGCGTCAGCAGATCCCAGCCGCCGCTCAGCAGATCGACCCCGCGATGCACGTGCACCCGCTTGCCGATGCGGGCCCCCAGCAGGCGCAAGCCCTGGTTGAAGAACTCGGTGCCTTGCAACGCGCCCCACGGCACGAGGCGCACGCAGCGCTGCACAATCCAGTTGCGCAGGTAGAGACTCCCCCAAACCGGGGCGCGCTGCTCGCGGTAGCGACCGATCAGAACCCGCTTGATCGCGGCGACGACCAGCACGGCGATCGGGGTGTAGAGCACGAACCCAACGGTCATCACGATGGGTGACAACAGCACCAGAGGCCAAAGCCCCACTTGCTGCATGAGCCACGGCAACAGCAGATAGATAGCCGCGTAGAGAACTGCGCTCGCAGCACTCAGCATCGCGGCAAGCCACAACGTTTGCAGAGCCGTAACGAGCAGCGGGCGGCCGTTCATCGCGCGGGCAACCGGTCGCGACGGATCGACAGGCGCCGAGCAAGTTTCCGCACGCGCACACAACGCGGCAACCGTGCGCAGCTCGTAGACATCCCGAACGGTCAACTCAGATGCTGTCGGCTCGCGCCGCAAGCTGGTGATCAGTTCGGCGGCTCGCAGCGAATTGCCGCCCAGGTCAAAGAAGTCGGCATCCACCGACACGTTCGAAACCCCGAGCGTCGCGGCGAAACGATCCGCCACCAAGCGCTCAAGCGGCGTGCGCGGTAACGGTCCACCTTCCGAAGCTACCAGGGTCGGCGCAGCGATATCCGGCAATGCGCGCCGGTTGACCTTGCCGCTCACCAACGTCGGCAACCGGGCAAGCTCAGCGAACCGCGACGGAACCATGTATTCCGGCATCGCGTTGCGCAGTGCCGCTGCGATTACGGAAAAGTCGAGACGTCCAGGTTCGGTCGCGACGACGTGCGCGGCGATCAACTCGCGGCCGACCTCGCCTTGCACCTTGCACAACGCCTCGCGCACTTGCGGCTGTGCTTGCAACTGCGATTCGATCGCCGCGAGCTCGATGCGGTAGCCACGCACTTTGACCTGCGTGTCGATGCGACCGAGGAACTGCAGGTCGCCGTTTTCCCCCTCCTTGGCCAAATCGCCGCTTCGATAAATCCGCCCAAACTGCGCGTGCTCCGGAAAGCGCTCTTGAGTCAATTCGGCTCGCCTCAGGTAGCCACGCGCCAGGCACGGGCCGGAGAAGCAGAGTTCACCAGCGACGCCGACTGCCACCGGTTGCAGCTGTTCGTCGAGCACATGCGCGCGGCTCGCACCGACCACCTTGCCAATGGTGATCGCCTCGCCAGGCTGCAAAGGCGCGCGAGTCACCGTGATCGTGCACTCCGTCGGGCCGTAGCCATTCACCAGCTGCAAGCCGTTCCCCCAGCGATCGACGAGATCCTCGGTAATGGCTTCGCCGCCGGTGTAGACAAACCGCAAGTCGGGCAACTGCGCCGCGGGATCGTCGCAGCCGGTGCCGCGCAACATGGTCGGTGTCGGCATCAACACACTGATGCGATGCTCCCGCAACCACGGAACAAGGTCGGGCCCAAGTCGGGTCACATCATCGTCCGCAACGACCACCGTCGCACCCGCTGAGAACGGCCACCAACACTCCTGAATAGAGGAGTCGTAGGCATTCGACGACACCTGCACGCAACGGTCGCTGGCACGCAACGGCAACGCTTCTTGCTCCGCTTCGATCAGGTGCACGACGCTGCCGTGCTCGACCATCACACCCTTGGGTCGACCCGTGGTGCCGGAGGTGTAGATGACGTAGGCCAGGGACCGAGGGCCGAGCCAATCGGGAACTGGTAATGCACCGCATGGTCCCGTCGATACAGACGTCACCGCAACCGACTCCTCGACGTGCACAAGCGCGAATGCCCCCGCCATCGCCGAGACACGATCAATGCACTGCCCATCCACCACGACCGCCACCGCCTGCGCATCCTTGAGCACAAACTGGATGTGTTCATCCGGGAATGCCAGGTCGAGACACACAAACGCCGCACCGGCCTGCAGCACGGCGAGTTGGGCCGCGTGTAGATGCGGCGAGTTCTTTGGCAACACAATGCCCACCACACATTCACCAGCAACGAATGGCGCCAGCTGCGATCGGAGCGCGTGCGCGCGCGCCAGCACGTCGCCGTAGGTCAGCGACACCAGCCCGGCATCGACTGCCGCGTCGCCGTGCCGACTGGCAGCTGGCGGCAATTCGATCGCTACGCGTTGCGCATGACGCGCGGCAGTGCGTTCGAACAGTTGGTGTAGAAGGGCGGGCACGCAGCGAGAAGGTGGGCTTGGAAGAACAGAATCGCGCGTCACCTTACCGCCGCCCGACACGGGCTACGCCTGACTGTTTCGATCTTCGCGCGCCGCCTCGGCCAACACGTGCGGTTGCGCAAACGGGGCAATGCGCTGGCGCTGTAACTTCGACAAGTAGCGATACCCCTGCAGGGTTCCGACACACGTGCTCGCCCCGCAATGGCAAGTGAACGGCTCGGCCATCTCATACTCCGTCGCTGCGTAGTGAAAGCTTACCTCATCACCAACCGCGATCGCTCGCACTGCGATCAGTGTGCGCCCGCGAAACGCCGCATTCGGCTGGCACGAGTGGTTCATGTAGCGCCAGGTGTGTTCGCCGATCAGCTCTTCCAGCGCGGCACCACTGGGCGGATCCACATGTTCGTTTGGCCCCACCTGCACGGAAAAGCGAGTCGGCTTCTCGACCAGGGCACCGCTCAAGTGAACGATTTCGTCCCCCACTTCATAGGAACGCGCGGCGATCGCACAGAGTTGGCCATGGTGGCTGCCAATGGCGAGGGAGGTTCGGGTCGAAGGCTTTCGAAGGTTGGTGGCGGGCATCATGTCGGTCATATTGCGTCTCGATCAACCGTGATGAGTGCGCACCCGGTCTGGCTATCCATCGTTCGCGAGAACCGCCTCGGGGACGCCGCCGCCGCGCATTCCACGGAATATTCGCGGCGCGCGCGGCTACGCAGCCCCCACTACTTGCCCACTCGATTTATTGCGCCACCCGACGCGATACGCTGCTGCCATGAAGCGCCAACGATTCCTGCCATGGGCACTCGCCACGATGCTCGCCGCTTGTGCCACGAACGGACCGGCGACCCTGCCCGGACCGCTGGCCGCGATCCCGGTGTTTGCCAGCGACGACGAACGGGTTGGCACTGCAGGTTTCGTCGGCCAGACCTTGCGGCTGAAACACGAGCACGAAGGCGTCACCTACACCCTGATGGCGTTCGTTGTCGGCGAGACCTTGACCCTCGGCGCCATGGTCAAGGGCGCGTTTGCCGGCAACGTGCAATGGCAAGTCGGCGGTCGCAAACTGTCGTTTCCGTTCGATTCTGCGAAGGTGCGAGCCGCAACCCCAGTGCACGTCTCCGACAGCCCCGAGGCACTCCTGGAAGGCCAGAGCGCGTCGTTCCGAGGCACTTCGTGGCTAAACGTCGACGTGCCGTTCGCGTCGTTCGTCGACGATGGCACCGCGCTGCAGTTGGTGTTTCAGAGCAACACGGGCAATACCGTGACGTTGCCTGACGACGGCCACCACTACGTCGTGCAGCTGACCCCGCGCAAGTAGACTGCAGAGCCCACCTCGCAGATCCCACTGCAACGCCCGCCCACCATGAACCGCATCGTCTACGACTCCGACTTCGGCCGCACCACCTGCCCGACGTGCCAACGCCCGGTTTCGCGCTGCAAGTGTCCCGAACAATCCGAACCGGACGCTGGCGACGGCATCGTGCGCATCCGCCGCGAGGTACGTCGTGGCAAACCAACAACGGTCATTTTCGGATTGCCGCTTGGCGAGACGGAGTTGCGCGCGCTTGCCAAGGTCCTCAAGAAGAAATGCGGCAGCGGCGGCTCCGCAAAGCTTGGCCAAATCGAAATCCAAGGCGACAAGCGCGATCTGCTGGTCAGCGAACTCGAAGGACGTGGCTACACGGTCAAGTTGGCTGGCGGCTGAGAGCGACGACCTGAGCGCCTGGCCCAGTTGCCCTGGCGCCCAGTTGCCCAGTTGCCCTGGCGCCCACGCAGCTAGTCCTGTCGCGCCCAGACGTCGGCGCGATGCAATATCAGCAGCATACTAGCAGCCGTGATCGGCGCCAACAGCAACTGCGCATGAAGCGATTCGCTGACCACGGCAAACACTGCGACCCCAACGATCACCGCCAACAGCAATACGTTCGCCTTGGTCAGCAACCGGCCGCGCGCCATCAACCACAGCGACAACAAGCCAGCATGACTCAAGTAGGCGATCGGCTGGTAGCTCCCCCAAACGGCAACCGTGTGATCCGCCCCGGGATCCGGGTAGTAGACCAGCGCGTTCCACACGAACAGACACATCGCGTCGGCTGAGCAATACAACAGGATCAGCGCAAGCGTGAGATGCGCGAAGCCAGCCTGCTGCACAAAGCCAATCTGCGCCGTGCGCAATGTCATGCAGGCGGCCAACAGGTACACGATCAAGGGATAGAGCGACGACGGGTTGCCGCGATTGATCAAGTCCGTCAGCGTTGCGGTGAGCACGCTCACCCCAACTCCCACGACGACGGTCGACAACAACGGCCGAATCAGCGACTGCGAGACCTCGAGCCGACCAAAGACGTCGCGTATCGGCGTTCGCCAACCATCGCAATTCGCTCGCAACGCACCAGCAAGCATCAAGAACGACGCGACCAACTCGGAACCTTCTTCTGCGGCGGCACGCACGCCAACCATCCAGCCGGTCCACTCAAACGAGAACTCGATCTTCTCCTGCACCAACGCCGACGCATTCATCATGACGCCGGCCGCCAGCAGAATCGCACTGCCACGATAACGGGGCGTCTTGAGTAGCAGCAGAAACGAAACCAGCAGCAACGCGGCAACCACCGCCGCCACACTGTGACGAGGGACGCGCTCGTGCACCGAGCCAATCTCGGTGCACAACATCAACATCATGCCAGCCGCGAACAACAGCCACGCAACCTTGTCGCCACGCACGCTGCGCATGGCTACCGCATAGGCGTGCAGCGCTGCCAGAAAGTAGAGACCACCGGACCACCACACGGCAAGATTGTTCTCCCCGGCAAGGTTGATCGGCGAGATGTAGCGCGATGCAGATGCTGTCGCAGCAATCAGCACCAACCCGACGAGCACTGCGAACGGCCACCATGGGCGCGAAGACCAGTTGCTAGAGGGGGCTGCGTCAACGTGCGTCATCGGATCATGTCAGGTGGTTTTGGACAGCAACAGAGCACGCCTCACTTTGGGAGGATTGCGCGCAACGCACGCAACTGTGGCGACAGTCCGGCGGGAAAGAACCGTTCGCGCCATTTCGCCAACCCTTGGTCGGTGACATCGGACATCGGCGCACCAGTGAGAGAACGCATTCGCACCGAGACTGTGTCTCCCGCGACCTCGACCTGCAACAACGCATCGCGCGGCAAATCGCCAATTCCAGTGGCCATGAACGTCACCCCGCTTTCGGGGTCGCGATCGACCATCGCATGCAGCGTGTGCGACAAGCCAATGTCACCACCGCACCAATACACAGGTTTGTGTTTGGCGACATCGGCCAGCAACGGCAATACGTCCCGCACGAACCGGTTTGGCCCCCCAAGACCATCCAGTGCGTTGCTGCCCACGAGCACTTCGAAGTAGCGCTGCCGGTGGCAATGCACCAGTTTGTGACCGAAGCAAAACACCGCACGAATCTCCGAGTCGTGGCCCGCTTCGGAGAGCGCGCGACGCAAGAACGCCAACTGGTCACCTTCGATCTCCCAAGGCCGCAGCTCCGTATCGAGCAAGACGAACGCGCAGCCAGCATGCACGAAAGCTCCGTAGGTGGCGCCGAAACGCGCCTCGTATGCCGAACGGATCGCGACATCGTGATTGCCGACCGCGTTGAACACCGGGAACGGCAGCGGCCCAAGTTGAGCCGCAACCTGATCAAACGCAGCCTGCGTGCTGAATCGAAACGTATCGCCGCAGCAGATCATCAGGTCCACATCCGCCGCGGCGAGCGACGGACATGCCGCCGTAAACGTCGCGGCGGGGCTGACTGTCCCACTGCTGTCGCCATACAAGTGGCCGCCAATCAAGAACCGGAACGACTCCCCCGCCGCCCGTTTGGGCAGTTCGCCGCTGTGGATCGGGTTGGGGGGCGAAAACTCCGGTAGCAACGGGGCCGGCGCGGCACCCGAACTAGTGCATGCTTGGAGCACAAGGCACGTCCACAGAAGTCGGCACATACTTCGACTGTAGCAACAGATCGTTTTCGTTCCGTCCCTGAGCCTTCCGATGTAGCCTGCCACCCGGCCATGCTTTGCCAACAGATCGACATCTCCAGTACGGAACCAACCAGCCTCCAGGCGCTCGCGCTCAATTTGGCCGTGGTGCTGGTTCTCAGCCAGCTGCTCGGCTGGCACTTCGTGCGCTACGCACAGGTGCTCAGCAACAAACGCAAGCTTGCGCGCGTGTTGGTCTTCATCTCGACGACTACGCTGCTGATCATCACGGTAGTCAAAACCTCGCTGGCCCTGTCTCTCGGCCTGGTCGGAGCGTTATCGATCATTCGCTTTCGCACCCCGATCAAGGAGCCGGAGGAACTCGCCTACCTGTTCTTGGCGATCGCGCTCGGCGTCGGCCTGGGCGCCAATCGACCCTGGGAAACCGCGCTGGTGTTCACGGTCGTGCTGATCGCGATGTCCTTGCGCAGTCATCTTCCGGGCGGCAAGTCGCCGCTGCGCACGCTACTGCAGGTCACCAGTAGCGGCGAAACAGACCAGGCAGCCACACTGGCCAAACTCATGCCCTGTGTCACCGAGCAATCGACGCGCTGCGAGTTGCGCCGGGTTGACTGCGACGCCCAGGAATTCCACGCGACCCTGCTCATCGAGTTGGCTTCGGTAACCGAACTGCAAGCCCTGCTCTCCGATGTGCAGACGGCGCTGCCCGGCTCGTCCGTAAGCGTGATCGAACGCGACGGCATGGAGTGAGACCCAAGCGATGCTGATCAAAAGCGATGCGCACGCACCGTCGCGAACGACCGCGCTCGTCCTAGCCCTCGGCATCGGGCTGCTGATGGGCGCGCTGATCGCGCCGCAAGTCACAGGCTGGTTCGCGGCCAACCCTTCGACCCCAGTCGTCGACCCGTCGAAGACGCAACCGCCGCCGCAGACCAACACCGAGACGGGCGAGCTAGCAACCCTGCAACTCATGTTCAGCGATGCCGATTGGCAAACGCTGACCAACGCGCGCAACAAGGCCATGGAGATTGGCATGATCGTGCAGGATGAGGCAGACACCGTCTCCGTCGGCCTGACCATCGGCAACGAAAGCGCCACCGGCCAGGCGCGCCTCAAGGGCGACTGGACCGACCATATCGACACCGACAAGTGGTCGCTGCGATTCGAGCTCAAGGACCCGATTCGGGGCATGCGCCGCTTCTCGATCCAGCACCCAAAAACACGCGGTTTGGTGATGGAGTGGATGGTCACGCAGACGGCGCTGCGAGAAGGCGTGTTGTCGCCACGCAGCGACTACGTGCAGGTCGAGATCAACGGCACCGACAAGGGCGTGTTCTATCTTGAGGAGCACTTCAGCAAGGAGCTGCTCGAGTCGCAAAGCCGCCGCGAAGGCCCCATCGTGCGATTCGACGAGTCTGCGATGTGGGACACGTGGCTACAGCATGGCTTCCACAAGACCGGCGAGCTAACGCGCGAACTGTGGCCGGCGACTTCCTTCCAATACGCCGACGTCAACGGCTTCGGCGAGGCCGCACTGCTGAAGAACTCGTCGCTCAACGCGCGTCTACAGCGAGCCCTCGACCAAGCGCGCGACTTGCAGCGTATCGCCCTCAACGAATGGACCGAGCGACCGCTCAGTCGCATGCAGGCGATGACGATGCTCGAGGGCAAGACCGTCGAAGACCTGTTCGTTGTCGACAAGCTCGGCAAGTGGCTCGCGATCTACACGCTGTTTGGCGGCACGCATGGCTTGGCGT